>JAEEGG010012545.1_pt1 | contig 18266 bp, 16 predicted proteins | sample 9134161 | NCBI WGS metagenome assembly JAEEGG01 (sample SAMN16246543, study PRJNA631951) | gut metagenome | biome: gut microbiome; feature: rumen; material: CR-attached | host: Bos | place: Iran: Karaj | collected 2018-10 | reverse complement strand
GAGGACAGCATAGCTATGACCTTGATGACACGGGAGTCCTTCGCCCTGATAAGGGTCTCAAGTTTCTTCAGCATGGGCAGCTGGGCGGAGATGTCGGCAGTGCGCCAGTCCTGGAGCATCGGATAGCGGTCCGCGGCGGGATTGGGACGGCCGAAGTGACGGTGGTCGCTGGTGCGGCGGTCGCCGCCCACAGCGCAGCCCACCGTGATGGCGGCCGCCGCGCGGGCCGCCGCCCGCATCGAGGCGGCATCCGTACTCTCCGAGTACGCATAGCCGGTCTTCTCGCCGTTCAGGACACGGATGCCGACTCCGTAGTCTATGTGGAAGCCTCCTGACGAGACTTCTCCGTCACGCAACAGGATGTCGCGGTATGAGGTGTTCTCGAAGAACAGGTCGCAGTAGTCGCTTCCTCCGCGCAGGCCTTCGGCCGTGAGCGCGCGCAGGTCGTTCTCCGTCACCTGGAATGTCTCGAGATAGTATTGCTTATCGTAAATCATTGTTCTATTCCTGTTCCGCTTCTTGTGGAGGGTGGGCGAGCGCCCAGGTCAGGTCGTATTTGTCGCTGTCCTTGATATGGACCAGGTCGTGGCTTCCTTCGGCAATGACGGTAAAGGGAGTCTTGGAGTTGTCAGCCAGGATCCACCTGTCGCATTCCGGGATGTATTCGTCGAAGAAATACTTCAGCCCCATGAAGAAGCGGCGCCGGATAATCGGTTCCGGGATGTTGTGACCCCCGGACAGGACCCTGTCGTGCACGCGCGCGATGGCGAGGTCCGAGGAGTTCAGCCACAGGTAGATGATCGTGACAGTGTATCCGTTGGACTTGGCCTCCCTGACCATCCTGAGCAGCGATCGCGTGGCGAGCGTGCTCTCGATGCAGAAGTCTTCTTTCTTGTTGAAAAGGTAATTGATCCTCATCAGCATGAACCGGCCGGCCGACACGGATGCCGAGTCGGGGTCGAACGGCGCGATGCTCTTGGCGAACTCGTCGGAGTTCACGAACTGGGTGCATTCGAGCATCTCGGGCAGTACGGAGTATGATGCGGTGGTCTTGCCCGAGCCGTTGCAGCCGGCTATGATGAAGAGCCTAGGCATCCTTTTCCCGGTCTATGTCATAGCCGAAGAGGGCGAAGTCTCCCAGGCAAGGGTCGTCCGGGAAGATCTCCCGGAAAGCGTCGGTGATCTGGAGCGCAGTCTTCAGGTCTTTCTGCTTCCTGGCGGTCAGGCCGCAGGCGACAGCCCTGGCATGGACGTGGACGTCGAGCGGGATGATGAGATCCGTCTTGGGGATCTTCTTCCAGAGGCCGAGATCGACCTTGCCGTCGTCACGCACCATCCAGCGGCGCATCATGTTGATCTTCTTGTTCGGCGCCTTGGGGTCGGACTTTTGGCGGAAGATCGTGGTGCGGAACTCGTCCTGGGTGAGGGACTCCAGGGAAGGGTGCCAGAAGTACCATTCTTTCAGGCGCTTGCAGATACGGGCCACATCGCTCCACTTGGTGGTGCGGTGGATGCTGGTCTCGTCGTCGCGCCAGTCTCCGGCCCGGACGTAGTCGAACGGGCGCCACTGCATCTCGTCCATCAGACGCTCGCAGTCGCGCACGATCATCTCGCGCCGGCCCCAGGCGAAGTGCGCGGCGAAGAGCGCCGCGATCTCCACGTCCTGGAGCACGGCCCGGCCCTCGGCGAGTTCCCGCGCAAACTTGCGCGGGAACGCTATCGGGTCTCCCCGGAAGTACTCCGGGTCATTGTATTTCTCCGCCCATTCAATGAGCTGGATCCGGGTCGATTCTTTCATGCTACTTTACGGGTATGTTCTCGAGGACGGCCTTGAGGAAGTCCCAAACCTTCTGGACGGAAGGGATGTTGGCGCGCTCGTCGGGGGAGTGGGGGCTCAGCAGGGTGGGGCCGCAGGAGACCATGTCCCAGTCGGGGTAGATGCCTCCGAGGATGCCGCACTCCAGACCGGCGTGGATGGCCATTACGAGAGGCTCCTTGCCGTAGAGGTCGTTATAGACCTTCTTCATGGTATGGAGGATGGGCGATGCGTTGTTCGGAGCCCAGCCGGAATAGCCGCCTTCGAACTTGACATCGGCGCCGGCGAGCTTGAACACGGACTCGAGCTTCGTGGCGAGGAATTCCTTGCCGGAGTCCACTGAGCTGCGCATCAGGGTGATCACGGAGAACTTGCCCTTCTCGATCCTGACCATCGCGAGGTTGTTGGAGGTCTCGACGAGGCCGGGCATGGCGTCGCTCATGCGGTCCACGCCGTCGGGGCATGCGAGGACGGCGCGGATGAAGCGGAGCGCGTCGGCCTCGGGAACGTACTTGCAGTCGTCGCAGTGGTCGCATCCGTCGTCCTCGCAGGGCTTGAAGATGAACTTCATGCCCGGGTCGGTGACGGCGTGCTCCTTCTTGACCTCGGCGGCCACCTTGTCGATGACGGCCTGTGCCTTGGCGATGCCGTCTTCAGGGACATAGACAGTAGCGAAGGCCTCGCGCGGGATGGCGTTACGCAAGGTGCCTCCCTCAAGGTCGATGAGCTTCACGCCGCAGTCGCGAAGGAGCGGAAGCAGCGCGCGTGCAGCCACCTTGTTGGCATTGGCGCGGCAGAGGATGATGTCCATTCCGGAGTGGCCGCCCTGGCAGCCCTTGACGGCGAACTCGTAGCAGGCATATCCCTTCTCCGGCCAGGGCTGGGGCTCGTATGTCGCGGATGCGACGGCGTCGAGGCCGCCGGCGCAGCCGACATAGAGCTCGCCCTCCGACTCGGAGTCGAGGTTGATGAGTATGTCGCCCTTGAGGATGCCCGGCTCGAGGGCGCGGGCGCCGGTCATGCCGGTCTCCTCGTCATAGGTGACGAGGACCTCGACGGGGCCGTGCTTGACGGACGGGTCCTCGAGCACCGAGAGGGCCATCGCCACTCCGAGGCCGTTGTCTGCGCCGAGAGTGGTGCCCTTGGCACGGAGCCATTCTCCGTCCACCCAGGTCTCGATGGGGTCCTTGACGAAATCGTGTACAGTATCGGCGTTCTTCTGCGGGACCATGTCCATATGTCCCTGAAGGATCACGCCCTTGCGGTTCTCGAATCCGGGAGTGGCGGGGACGCGGATGATGACGTTGCCGGTCTTGTCGGCAAAGGTCTCGAATCCTTTGGCCTTGCCCCAGTCGAGGAGGTATTGACGGATCTTTTCTTCGTGCTTCGAAGGACGGGGGATGCGTGTGATCTGATAGAAGTTATTCCACACGACTTTCGGTTCCAAATCTTTGATAGTCATTTTGCTAGTGTTTTATGTCGGTTATTTGTAGTCATAAAGGTTCTTCCATCTCTTGTGGCTCCAGAGGTAGTTGGAGGGCTGGGCCTCAAGGTCTTCCTGGAGCATGGCATAATAGCGCTCGGTAATCTCGGCCGGCGTCATCTTCGACGCATCCTTCGCGATGGTCCGGAAGCTCATCCGGTAATGGCCCTTCGAGACCCTCTCGAAGCGGGTGTACATGGCGGCCAGGCCGAACTTGCAGGCGATGGCGGCTCCGCCAGTCATGGCCATGGTGCGCTGGTGCAGGAAGTCCTGCACTTCGTAACCCTGCGCGCCGCGGTAAGGGTACTGGTCGGTGTTGAAGAGGAACACCCTCCTGTCGCTGTGTTCCAGCGTATAGCGCAGCACGTTGCGGGACTCGACGTAGCCCTCGAACCCTTCCATGGGCCAGAAGCGGTTGCGGGCCAGCACATCCTCCCAGATATCGCTGCTCAGGCGCTTGTACGGAGCGATGACCTGCTCTTCGCGGTAGGGGAGCGACCCCTGGGGAGCATACTGGAACCATCCGCCGTACAGCTCCCAGTTGCCGCAGTGGGAGGTAAGGTACATCACGCCCTTGGTTCCCTCCAGCTCCTTTGCGTGCTCCTCCAGTCCGGCGAACTCGCAGAGATGCTGGCGGCGGAGGCGCGCCTTGGAGCGGCAGCCTCCGAACCACACCGCCTCGGCGATGAGCTCTCCGAAATGCCGGTAGAAGCCTTTCATTATCTCATGGCGCTCCTCCGGACTCCTGTCCGGAAACGAATGCGCTAAATTGGTCTCCACGACCTTCCTCCTGTACTTCACGACGACGCGCATCATCCAGGCCAGGAAGGCTCCCAGCGCATAATGGACTTTGAGCGGCAGCAAGGCCAGGAGCCATATGCAGCCAGTGACGATATGTGCGCAAATTTTCTTCATCACTCTACACGTCCATTTTGACAAATATACCAAAAATAATTATCTTTGTGTACTTGCACATAATGATAATATCATTTAAAACTATCTTATATGTTTAAAGGACAACCCAAAGGTCTTTACGCCCTCGCGCTGGCCAATACCGGCGAGCGCTTCGGCTACTACACCATGCTGGCCATCTTCCTGCTGTTCCTGCAGGCCAAGTTCGGCTTCACCGCCGCCGCGGCCGGCCAGTTCTATGCCATCTTCCTGGCAGCTGTCTATTTCATGCCCGTCCTCGGCGGCTGGCTTGCCGACAAGATCGGTTTCGGCAAGTGCGTCGTCACCGGCGTTTCCGTGATGTTCCTGGGCTATCTCTGCCTGGCCATCCCCACCGACGCCTTCGCCAACCGCGGACTGGCCCTGGCGATGATGATCGGCGCCCTGCTGCTCATCGCCGTCGGTACCGGCCTCTTCAAGGGCAACCTCCAGGTGATGACCGGCAACCTCTATGACGACCCCAAGTTCAGCGCCAAGCGCGACTCCGGCTTCAGCCTCTTCTATATGGCCATCAACGTGGGCGCCATGTTCGCCCCTACCGCCGCCACCGCGCTGACCAACAGCCACCTCGCCAAGTCCGGCCTCATCTACAAGGCCGACATCCCCGCCCTGGCGCACCAGTGCCTGAACGGCACGCTCCAGGATCCTTCCGCCCTGCAGAACCTCCAGGCCATGATGCCCGGCTCCGACGTCGCGGCCATGAGCCTTTCCGACTTCAGCCAGTACTATATCAATCAGCTGTCGACTGCCTACAACCTCGGTTTCGCGGTCGCCTGCGTGTCCCTTATCTTCTCGATGGCGATCTACTTCGGCTTCCGTTCCTGGTTCAAGCACACGGACGTCAATGCCAAGCAGGCCGCCGCTGCCAACGAGAACGTCGTGGAGCTCACTCCCAAGCAGACCAAGGACCGCATCGTCGCCCTCATCTTCGTGTTCGCGGTGGTCATCTTCTTCTGGATGGCTTTCCACCAGAACGGCTCCTCGCTGACCTATTTCGCACGTGACTACACCCAGGACAGCGTTTCCGGACCGCTCCGTATCGGATTCAACATCTGGCCTCTGTTCCTGATCGCCGTATCGGTGTACACGCTGTTCGGCGCCTTCCAGTCCGAGACCTCCAAGGCCAAGACCATCTGCGCTGCTGTGACCCTGCTCCTGTGGGGTGGCGCCTACGCCATCTACAAGGGCATGGCTCCTACGCTTCACATCCTGCCCCAGCAGTTCCAGCAGTTCAACCCGTTCTTCGTCGTAGCCCTCACTCCGGTCTCGATGGCTATCTTCGGCGCCCTCGCCAATAAGGGCAAGGAGCCTTCCGCTCCCAAGAAGATCGGTCTGGGAATGTTCGTCGCCGCTCTCGGCTACCTCATCATGCTCGCCGCCTCCAAGGGCCAGCCGGCTCCTTCGACCCTCACGGCCGTCGGCGGCGTGTCTCCTGATCCGGTCGTCCCGACCTACCTCATCAGCACCTACCTCGTCCTCACCTTCGCCGAGCTGCTGCTCAGCCCGATGGGTATCTCCTTCGTGTCCAAGGTCGCTCCTCCGAAGTACAAGGGCCTTATGATGGGCTGCTGGTTCGCCGCCACCGCCATCGGCAACTACCTGAGCTCCATCCCTTCGATGCTCTGGGACAATGTTCCGCTCTGGGTCAACTGGACCGTCCTCATGGCGCTGTGCGTCATCTCCGGAGTCGTGATGTTCTCCTTCCTCAAGAAGCTCGAGGCCGCTACGGCATAGCGCCAGCCGGCATATATTTTAAGCGTCCGCCGTTCTGTTTTGAACGACGGACGCTTCTTTTTCCCCTTATCCTTCTACCAGCGGTCGAAGGATGTGCCCTTTTCTCTGTATCCTTCTACCGGCGGTCGAAGGATGTGCCCTTTTCTCTGTATCCTTCTACCGGCGGTCGAAGGATGCGGAGGGTGTTACTCAGTGCCAGGGGTGCGGAGCTGGAGGTTGCGGGTGAGGTACATGATGACGCAGAGGATGATGAACAACAGCAGGGTGCCGGCCAGGAAGGCGTAGGTCTCCATCTGCAGGAGCACGTAGATGACGCCGTAGGCAAGGGCGACCAGTGCGGTGAGCAGGAATGCCCACTTGCCCTTGGCGATGCCGATGAAATATGCACCCAGCGACACCGTGGTCATCACCGATGCGATCAGATACGACACTCCGAACGACAGGAAGTCGGAGAAGGCCAGCAGCAGGGAATAGAACAGCACCAGCGATGCGCCTATGACCAGGTACTGGATGATGCTGATGGGCTTGCGGGAAATGATCTCCACCACGAACCCAGCGATGAATACCAGTAAGATGATGAGGATACCGTACTTGGTTGCTCTATCCGTCTGGCGGTACTGGGTGACGGGCTTGACCAGTCTGACACCGAAGGAATTGGTGGAGGAGGAGGTCATCGTGATCTGCGACACCAGCCACCGTGCTGAGAACCCATCCTCCCGGACGGACCTCTCGACGGGCAGGTAGTCGCCGCCGAAGGAAGGATCGGGATAGTCGGACTCCATCATCACCTCGGTCAGATTGCCGACAGGCTTGAAGTATATCGACTCCGATCCGTTCAGTCTCATAGAGATGGAGAAGGGGAGGACGTCGCCTTCCTCAGCCCCTTCGGGGATCGGAAGCTCCGCCCTGATGCCATTGCTGCCGGACTGGACCTTCAGATCCTCTCCGCATACGGTGAAAGTCGGATGTCCCTGTATGCCCTTGAGTTCACCCATTTCCAGGATAAGCTCGGCGGCTCCACTGGCCTCCGGCAGCTTGGAGTCGAGAGTGAACGTGCCGTTGATCCGGATGTCCGCCGTATATACGGGAACGTCATAGATGGAACGGTGCAGCACCTGAGTGGTGCTGTTCACTACATACTTCAGGCTGTCCGGGTACAGCTCTGCCTTGACCGTCTCCTTTTCGTCCTTGACGGTAGTCAGATACTTGTATGATATCCATGGGCCGGAGAAGGTCTGTGACGTGCCCCAGCTGCCGGAAATATCGTGGAGAGCATTCGCGTGCTGCGCAGAGCGCTCAGCGACCTGGCTCCGGATCATGCTGAGGGGAATCATCATCAGGATAGCCAGGAAGGCAATCAGTCCCACCTTTATCAATGGACTCTGCCAGAAGGTTTGATTCTTTTCCATAATGCTTTGATTGTGCGGAAATCACGAAGCAAAAATTATGCTAACTGCACAAAAAAAACCGGCCCTGTGAGAGGGTCGGTTCCATTTATCCGTGCAAGTGATTACTCGGCGGCGACGGCCTCGAACTTGAGGTCGGCGAAAACGCCCTTGTAGCACTTGACCTTGGCATCGTACACACCGAGCTCCTTGACTTCTTCGGAGACGATCTCGATGTTCTTCTTGTCCACCTCGAAACCTGCGGCGACGAGAGCGTCGGCCACCTGGGCGGGAGTCACGGAGCCGTAGATCTTGCCATCCTCGTTGACCTTGACAGGGATCTTGACGAGGGAAGAAGCGATCTTCTCGGCGTAGGCCTGAGCCTCGGCGATGTTCTTGGCTTCCTTGTGTGCGCGCTGGCGGATGGTCTCCTCGTGCTGCTTGATGGCGGAGGGAGTGCCGATGCAGGCGAATCCCTGGGGAACGAGGTAATTGAGAGCGTAACCAGTCTTAACTTCTACGATTTCACCGGCCTCGCCGAGATTCGCAACGTCTTTCTTCAAAATGATCTTCATAACTCTCAATTATTTAAGGAGGTCAGTAACATACGGAAGCAGAGCGATCGAGCGGGCCCTCTTGATGGCCTGGGCGACCTTCCTCTGGAACTTGAGGGAAGTACCGGTGATACGGCGGGGAAGGATCTTGCCCTGCTCGTTGAGGAACTTCTTGAGGAACTCGGCGTCCTTGTAGTCAACATACTTGATGCCGGCTTTCTTGAAGCGGCAATACTTCTTCTTACGAACCTCTACGGTAGGAGGGTTCAGGTAACGGATCTCACCATTGTTGTTGTTCTGTGCCATAATGTTTCCTCCTGATTACTCTTCGGTTACGGTTTCTTCCTCAGCCTTGGGAGCCTCCTCCTCTGCGGGAGCGGCCTTGGGGTTGAGCTTATTGTTCCTTCTCTTCTCGGCGTAAGCCGCGGCGTTCTTATCGAGAGCGACGGTGAGGTAGCGGAGGATCCGCTCGTCACGACGGTACTGGGTCTCGAGGGTGGCCACGAACTCAGGATCGGCCTTGAATTCGATCAGGTAATAGAATCCTGATGTCTTGTGCTGGATGGAGTAAGCAAGCTGCTTGAGACCCCAGTCCTCTTCGTACACAACCTCACCGCCATTGGCCTTGATGAGATCGGTGTACTTGGCAACCGCATCCTTCATCTGAACATCAGACAAAACGGGAGTTGCAATGAATACGGTTTCGTACTGTTTCAACATCTTGTTGTAGATTAATGAATTAAATATAAAATTTCAGCCCTTTGGGACGGTAAAATCCGCAAAGGGCTGCAAATATAGGGTTTATTTCGGTGAAAACCAAATCTTTTTCGCGCGCGTGACGAGGCGGAAGATCAGATGTTGACGTCTTCCAGCTCCTCTTCGGAACGGAGATTCTCCCGGATGAAGTTCTGGCGCTCGATGGTATTGTCGCCCATGTAGAAGGACATGATGTCCGAAATGGACTCCTCGTCGGAAAGCTTCACGGGATCCAGGCGCATGTTCTCTCCGATGAAATCGACGAACTCGTCGGAGGATATCTCTCCAAGACCCTTGAAACGGGTGATCTCCACGCCGGTTTTGAGGACCTTGACGGCATCTTCCTTCTCCTCGATGGAATAGCAATACTTCGTGGATTTCTTGTTCCTGACGCGGAAGAGGGGAGTCTGAAGGATGTGGACGTGGCCGCGACGGATAAGGTCCGGATAATACTTCATTATGAAAGTCAGGACCAGCATGCGGATGTGCATCCCGTCGTCGTCGGCATCGGTGGCCACGATGATATTGTTGTAGCGGAGGTTCTCGAGATCGTCCTCGACTCCGAGGGCTGAGATCAGAAGGTTGAGCTCCTCGTTCTCGGCGACCTTCTTGCGGCTCTCCTTGTAACAGTTGATGGGCTTGCCCCGGAGGCTGAACACGGCCTGGTTGTTGGCGTTGCGGACCTTGGTGATGGTTCCGCTTGCGGAGTCTCCCTCGGTGATGAAGATGCTGGACTTCTCGACATCCTCGGCATTCTTCTCCGTGACCTTGTCGTTGAAGTGGAAGCGGCAGTCGCGGAGCTTGCGGTTATAGACGTTGGCCCTCTTGTTGCGCTCGCGGGTCTTCTTCTGGATGCTGGAGATCTCCTCGCGCTCCTTCTGCGAAGCCTTGATCTTCTCCTCGATGATGGGCTGCAGCTCCTTGTGGATGGTCAGGTAGTTATTTAAGTTCTTGGAGATGAAGTCGTTGACGAAGCTTCGGATGGTCGGGCCTATGTCGGTGGTGAGGGCACCGTCCTTGCCTTTGACCTGCTTCTCCCACATGTAGGTGGATCCGAGCTTGGTCTTGGTCTGGCCCTCGAAATTGGGCTCCTGGATCTGGATGCTGATGGCTCCGACGATGCCCTGGCGGCAGTCGACGGGGTCGTAGTTCTTCTTGAAGAACTCCTTGAGAGTCTTGGCGACCGCTTCGCGGTACGCCGCCAGGTGCGTGCCGCCGTCGCGGGTGTTCTGGCCGTTGACGAACGAGGAGATGTTCTCCCCATAGGAGTTGCCGTGCGAGAGCACTATCTCGATGTCCTCGCCCTCGAGGTGGATGGGAGGGTAGAGGGGAGCCTCGGAGAGGTTCTCGTTGACCAGGTCGAGCAGACCGTTCTCGGACTTGTAGGACTCGCCGTTGAAGATGAGTGTAAGGCCTTTCTTCAGATACGAGTAGTTCTTGACCATGGTCCGGACGTAGTCCAGGTTGTAGGAAAACTTGCTGAACATCATGGAGTCCGGCTTGAAGACCACGAGGGTGCCGTTCTTCTCCTTGGTCTCGCCGCGGCCGCTGTCCACGAGCTCGCCGCGCTCGAAGGTCGCCCACGACCTCTCGCCGTCGCGGAAAGAGCAAACGTGGAAACTCTCGGAGAGTGCGTTGACGGCCTTGGTGCCGACGCCGTTCAGGCCTACTGACTTCTTGAAGGCCTTGTCGTCGAACTTGCCTCCCGTGTTCAGTATGCTGGTGGCCTTGATGACGGAGTCGAGCGGGATGCCGCGGCCGAAGTCGCGCACGGAGACTTCGTCGTTCTCGATATTGATCAGGATCTGCTTGCCGAAGCCCATGGCGTACTCGTCGATGGAGTTGTCCACGATCTCCTTGAGCAGGACATAGATGCCGTCACCTTCCTTGCTTCCGTCGCCGAGGCGGCCGATGTACATGCCGGGACGAAGCCGGATGTGCTCGACTCCTTCGATGGTTTTTATGTTGTCGTCGGTATAGTTGGTAACGGGAGTACTAGCCATAGTGTTCTATCTGCGAAATTTTCGCAAATATACAAAAATTATTGGATCGTACCGGCGATTTGCAGGGATATGACGGGCCTGAAAGGGGAGTTTGTGAAGAGGTTCAGCGCGATGATGTTCTCGCCCTTGGGCATGCCCTTGGTGTCGAGCTCCACGACGATCTTGCCCTTCTTTCCGGGAGCGGTCTTCTCCATCTCCTTTACCTTTACGTTGCTGCAGTCGGCGTCGAGCTTGTAGAACTCGGACTCCTTCTTGCCGTTGTTGGTATATTCGAAGGTGAGGGTGGTCTTGGCTCCGGAAGCAAGCTTCCCGAAACTGACCGTGCTCTTGTTGAAAGTGGGGTTGGCCATATCTTTCTTGGCGTCGGCGGACACAGTGGCGAAATTGGCTTTGGTCACAGCCCAGAACGCTATCTCTTCCTTGCCGATGCCGATGCGGGTGTTGGGCTCGGTGTAGAAATGCTCGCCGCCTTCGGTTTTCTCCGGCTGGGGAACCTTCCCGATGGCTTTGTAGTGCTTGCCGTCGATGACAGGGGTGGCATAATACCAGTTCTTGCCCCAGCGCTTTACGCTGGCCTTGATGGTATAATTGAGGTTGGCTACGCTCTTGGCCGGGATGGGATTGGGGTAGATGTCCAGGGTCAGGCCTTCGGAAACGTTCTCGAATTCGAGCTTCATCGGGGTGATGCCGACATTGGCGATTACGATGTTGCCGCTCTTGGTCTCCATCTGGGACATGTTCCCGACCTTGTTCTCAAGGTTCTTGATGCCCATGTTGCCGATCTTGATGGGATATGTCTCGGTAAGCGGCTTGACATTCTCGTGGGCGGTTCCGCGTAGATGCAGCACGTATGGCTTCTTGACGTCGGAAACATAGACGGTAACGGTCTTGTCGAAGGGGTAGGGGCCGTCGTTATTGTCGAAGGTGGCTTCGACCTTGCCGGACTTGCCGGGCTGGATGGGCTCTTTAGTCCACTCTACGTCGGTGCAGCCGCAGGATGCGACGGCGGTGAGCAGGAGGAAGGGCTTGGAGCCGGTATTGGTGAAGGTGAATGTGCAGGAAACAGGTCCTTCGTCGGTATAGATGTCGCCGAAGTCGTGGACCATCTTGTCCACCTTGACGTTGCCTTCGTTCTGTGCGTACGCGGCGGCCGTTGCCAGGAAAATGACGGTCAATGCGGTAAGTATGGAAATAGTCTTTTTCATGATGCAAAGGTAATAACAAAAATCTTTCCAATCATTTGATAAATCCAATTAAATCGCATACATTTGCGGCACTGTATTTGATAACAGCGGAATCGTTAACCAAAATTGACAGCACTATGGCACACAAAATCAATCCTGACATCTGTGTAGCATGCGGTTCCTGCCAGTCGGAGTGCCCTCAGGGCGCCATCTCCGAGGGAGATGTCTACAGCATCAACCCGGATATGTGCATCGACTGCGGAGCTTGTGCCGATGCCTGCCCCATGGGCGCCATCGAAGCAGAGTAGCGCAGATCTCAGAACAGTACATTGGCGGAGCCTCCTGGTTCCGCCATTTTTCGTATCACCCTGACGCTCATCCCGCCGTCGATGCTCTCGACGTCGATGTCGACGTCCGGAGACCCCTGCGGGACCAGGAAGCAGCGATAATCTTCGCTTATGCCTATGCGCAGGTCTTTCTTGCTCTTTTCACCACGGACGATCCTCTCGACGGGTTTGTCGCGGAACGCTTCCGAAGCTGCGTTGTACCAATAAGTGATCTGACCGGCAAACTCCTTGAAACGTATTCCTTCGGGAGTCAATGTCACTGAATTCCTGTTCCTGGTGAACAATTTGGCCCCGACTGCCTTCTCGATTTCGGCTATGTTCTGGCTGACTGCCGGCTGGCTTATCCCCAGCCTTTTGGCTGCCTTCGTGAAGCTGTTCTCTTCGCTTACTGCGAGGAAAACCTTTATTCTTGAGTCCTCAAACATGATAAGTCCTTCTTATGGTTGTTCAAAGATAGGTGAGTTTTTTCAAAAAGTCCTCATTTATTCTTAAATTTGACGGATTTATAATAATATTAAAGTATATGAAACGTTTCTTCATGATCGTGGCCCTGTTCCTTGCCGCCGTTCCCTTTGCCGGAGCGCAGCAGATGCAGGCGCTGCCGAACGACCCTGCCGTGCGGCAGGGCAAGCTTGACAACGGACTTACCTACTACATCCGTCATAACGACAAGCCCGAAAACCGCGCCGAGTTCTATCTTGCGACCAACGTCGGCGCCATCCAGGAAGCCCCCGACCAGGACGGCCTGGCCCACTTCCTGGAGCACATGTGCTTCAACGGCACCAAGAACTTCCCCGGCAAGGGCATCCTCAACTGGCTCGAGAGCATCGGCGCCTCCTTCGGAGGCAATGTCAATGCTTCCACCGGAGTGGAGGAGACCCAGTATATGCTGAACAACATCCCTCTCGTCCGCGAGACCGTGGTCGATACCTGCCTCCTCATCCTTCACGACTATTCTCACTTCGTGCTCAACGAGCCCGAGGAGATCGACAAGGAGCGCGGAGTCATCATCGAGGAACGCCGCTCCCGCCGCAACGCCTCCTGGCGCCTGCACGAGAAGTCCCTTCCTTACTACTATGGTGACACCAAGTACGGCGAGTGCACCCTTATCGGCCAGCTCGAGAGCCTGCAGAACTTCAAGCCCGAAAGTCTGGTTAACTTCTACCGCACCTGGTACCGTCCTGACATGCAGGCGGTTATCGTGGTCGGTGACGTGGACGTCGACAAGGTGGAGCAGAAGATCAAGACCATCTTTGCAGATATCCCTGCGGCCGAGAATCCCAAGGCCAAGGACGTCATCATGATCCCCGGAAACGAGGAGCCCATCGTTGCCGTACTCACCGACCCTGAGGTTTCCAACACCCAGCTCGAGGTGCTGTGGAAGAGCGACGCACGTCCCGAGGAGATGAACGGCACTGTCCAGGGCACCCTGATCGACCTCATAACCAGTATCGTCTCCCAGATAATGGGCGAGCGTTTCGATGAGATCGTCTCCAAGCCCGGCGCTCCGTTCTTTGCCGCCCAGCTCGAAGTCGGCAATCTCTGCGAGACCTGCGAGGCCGTGATCGGCGGTTTGGCCGTCAGGGACGGCGAGGCCGTCACCGGTCTGCGCGCTTTCCTCACCGAGATCGAAAAGATGAAGCGCTTCGACTTCACCGAGGACGAGGTGGCGCGTGCCAAGACCGAGATCGAGTCAGTCTACGAAACACGTTCCAAGAGGGCTGATACCCGTCAGAACTCCGAGTTCGTCCCCGACCTCATCAGCAACTTCTTTGACAGTTACGCCTACATGGAGCCTGCTACGGAGTATCAGGTGGTCCAGATGCTTCTTGCCCAGATCACTCCCGAAGTCCTCAATATGCTGGCTTCCCAGCTGATCACCTCCGAGAATATGGTGGTGCTGTACAAGGGCGCGGAGAAGGAAGGCGTCACCCATCCTTCCGAGTCCGAACTGCTTTCCGTCATCAAGGAGGTTGAGAACGCCGAGATCGAGGCTCCTGCAACCGAGGCCATAGCCACCGAATTCCTCGATCCTTCCACCCTCAAGGGGGCCAAGGTGAAGAAGAGCAAGAGCACCATCTACGGCGCTACCGAGTGGACGCTCAAGAACGGTGTCAAGGTTATCCTCCTCCCTACGGATTATGAGAAAGACCGCGTCACCTTCTCGCTTTACAAGATGGGCGGAACCAGCCTGATCGAAACCGCAGACCTGCCTTCGTTCGAGTCCAACCTCTTCCAGCTCTTCACCCAGTATAACGGCGTGTCGCAGTTCACTGGATCCACCGTGTCTAAGATGCTCGCCGGCAAACAGTTGTCCGTCAGCACCAATATCACCGCCCTCAATACGGGTCTGGCAGGCAATTCCACCCGCAAGGACCTTGAGACGGCCCTCCAGCTTCTCTACCTGTTCTATACCGACCCGCGTTTTGACAAGGACGCTTTCGACCAGGCGGAGCAGACCCTGCGCTCCATACTGCCCAACTATGTCAGCCAGCCTGACTACCGTCTCCAGAAGGAGCTCCTCGGCACCGTCTATGACAACAATCCCCGCAATGTCCTCATCAGTGAGGAGAATCTCAACAAGGCAAACCTCGCTACCATCGAGCGCGTGACCCGCAGCCTGTTCAAGGATGCCGCCGGATCCACTTTGATCATGGTCGGCGACTTCGACGTCAATGAGGTCAAGCCCATGATCGAGAAGTATGTAGGCAGCCTGCCCAAGGGAAAGAAGGCCCCGAAGTGGATCGACCGTAACGAAGACATCACCCGCAAGAACGTCGTGAACGACTTCTCCGTCGACATGCAGACTCCTATGACGACCGTCGCGCAGATCTATCGCATGGACGACAAATACTCTTTCGAGAACCAGATCGTCTACAGCGCCCTGGAGTACATCCTGAACATGATGTACGTCGAGACCCTGCGTGAGGATGAGGGTGGCACCTACGGCGCCAGCGTCAGCGCATCGCTTTCCCGCGAACCCAAGGAGTACGGAGTCCTTCAGATCGTCTATCAGACCAATCCTTCGTCCGCCGACAAGCTCCGCCAGCTGGCCCTTGACGGCCTGCGCAAGGTTGCCGCTGAAGGCCCTACCGCCGAGCAGTTCGACAAGACCGCAAAGAATCTCGAGAAGAATATCCCGGAGCGCCGCATCTCCAATTCCTACTGGATGCGCGCCATAAAGAACTGGAATGACTACGGCGAGGATGTCGACAAGCTGTATGATTCGGCCCTCAGCGTCCTCACTCCCGAGAAGGTCAAGGCCCTGGCCGCCAGGATCCTCTCCGAAGGCAATCTCATCGAGATCGTGATGCGTCCTGACAAGACTGCCGAATCTGAATAAAACACTATGGAATCAAAAGTGAAGAGAATCCGTACCCGGATCCACCGCAACGGTCGCAGATACCGTATGGTACGTTTCCACGGCGACCTGTGTACCTGGCTTTCCTATAGGAAATCCCAGGTCACAGGCCTGGAAAACATCCCCAAGGATGGATCCGTCATCCTGGCCCCCAACCACAGCAACGCGCTGATGGACGCGATGGTGATCCTGCGCACGCGCAAGGAGCCCACCGTCTATGGCGCCCGCGCCGACCTTTTCCAGACCCCGATACTTGCCAAACTCCTGGCTTTCCTCAAGATAGTCCCGATGGTGCGCAAGCGTGACGGAGTCCGCAAGGTCCTCGAGAACCTCGATATCCAGGAGGATATCATCACGGTTCTCGAAGACGGAGTACCGTTCTGCATGTTCGCGGAAGGTACTCACCGCGCGAAACATTCCCTGCTCCCGGTAGGGAAGGGAGTGTTCCGTATCGCGGTGGCGGCTGCCCAGCGTTTCGACAAGCCGGTATATGTCGTTCCGGTCGGCATCGACTATAGCGACTATTTCCGCTATTCGGGTACGTCTCTGGTGCAGTTCGGCGAGCCGGTCAATGTGACGGAGTACGTCAAGTCCCGCCCCGAAGCCGGCGATGCCGAGCTCTATCGCGGGCTGACAACGTTGCTGCGTGACCGTATGTCCGAACTCTTCACTTTCATTCCCGATGACGAGAACTACGACGGGACCTGGGCTTATACCAAGCTCGCGACCGTCGGGCGCAGGCGCGGGGCGCTGACGGAGCGGCTGGCGGTGAACCGCCGGGCCATTGCCTCCGTCCAGCCCGCTGACGCGCCCGGGAACGCGGAGAAACTCTCCGCCGCCCTCGACCTTGACCGCAGGCTCCACGACGCCGGCATCTCCGTCCTGTCGCTCGGAAACGGCGGCCTCGGGCGTTTCCTGCTCAAGACCCTGCTCCTTCTTGTGTGGCTGCCCCTGCAGTTGTTCTGTGGTGTCTTTGCCCTGCTGCAGATCGCTCCGGCTGAGTATATGATCAAGGCACACGTCATCAAGGACGAGGCATTCTACAACTCGTTCCGCTATGGGCTTTATTCCCTGGGATATCCACTGACCCTCATTCTTTGGATCCTCCTCGGAACTTTCGTTTTCCATCTCGGATTCTGGGTTTCACTAGTCGCTTCCATAATCCTTGGCTACCTGGCTTTCCCCGCGTTCTATCGCGGACTGGAGGCCTATAGGGTATGGGTTTCCGACCTCAAACTTCTGTTCCGTAAAGACCTGAGAAAAGCTTTCCGCAAGTTCAAGGAGCTTGCATAACTAAATCCTTACTATGAAAAAGGAAAACAAACAGCTGATATGGTGGCTGTCTGCTTTAGCCCTGGGTGTAATCCTGGGGCTTCTGCATATTCCGGCAGTCAATGCTGTCTGCGACTTCATCGCGACGGTATATACACGTCTATTCCAGTTCCTTGCCATCCCTACCGTGGCGTTAGCCATCATGACGACGCTCATCTCGTTCGGACGGCAGAAGAGCACGCGCAAGATATTCACGCATACGCTGACCTATACGCTGCTGACCACTTTCGCTGCAGCCCTTGTCGGTCTTGGGCTGTATCTGCTTGTGTCTCCGGACCCCATTCCCCATTCGATGCTGTCCTCTTCGGCAGCCGATGTGGAGAACAGTACGACGTTCTATGACCACGTTGTCTCCGTGATTCCGAACAATGTCATCCAGCCGGTCCTGTCGGGTAACATCCTGTCCATCCTTCTTGTTGCCATCGCTTTCGGACTCGGCATCTCCGTGATGCCCGAATCGGACCGCAAGGACGTGCTGGTCAAGGGAGTTGAAGGGGTCCAGGAACTCTTCTTCATCCTGATCCGGGCCCTTATCCGCACGCTGCCCCTCGGCATCGCGGCTTTCGCCGCGCAGCTTGCCGCGCAGCTCAGCGGCGGGCTCATCCTCGGCTCGCTGGGCAAGTGGACCGCGGTCATCCTTGCCGGCAACCTCTCACAGTTCTTCATCGTCCTGCCGCTCTTCCTCCTGGTCCGCGGCATCAATCCGCTGCGCGTCTTCAGGGCGATGAGCCCTGCGGTGATGATGGCCCTTTTCACCAAGAGTTCAGCCGCTACGCTTCCCGTCACGCTTTCATCGGCCGAGGAGCGTCTGGGCGTGAACCCCAAGGTCTCCCGCTTTGTCCTTCCGATTTGCACCACCATCAATATGAACGGCTGCGCCGCTTTCATCCTCGTTACTTCGCTTTTCGTAATGAGTTGCGGGGGCATTGAACTGAGCATCTGGCAGATGCTCCTGTGGACGCTGGTCTCGGTCATCGCAGCCGTCGGCAATGCCGGCGTTCCTATGGGATGCTTCTTCCTGACGGTCTCGCTGCTCACCGGCATCGGTGCTCCGGTCGAGGTGATGGGAATGATTCTGCCGATCTATACTATAGTGGACATGGTCGAGACGGCCGAGAATGTCTGGTCCGACTCCTGCGTCTGCGCGATGACGGACAAGGACTTGTCTTAACGAAAAAAGCCGGCTCGAAAGCCGGCTTTTTTAATTGTTACCTGATTACATGGCGGCGAGGCGCTTGTAGGTGTTCAGGCGGATCTTCGCGAACTCTTCGGTCTTCGCCAGGAGCTCGGCGGCCCTGTCGGGGAACGACTTGTAGAGGGATGCGAAGCGGACCTCACCCTTGAGGAAGTCCTGGAACTT
>JAEEGG010012542.1_pt1 | contig 18266 bp, 10 predicted proteins | sample 9134161 | NCBI WGS metagenome assembly JAEEGG01 (sample SAMN16246543, study PRJNA631951) | gut metagenome | biome: gut microbiome; feature: rumen; material: CR-attached | host: Bos | place: Iran: Karaj | collected 2018-10 | reverse complement strand
TATGAAGAAATATATAAGGAGATAATAGGAAATTGAAACAGAAACGTATAATGATCCTCGGTGGCAATATCGTGCAGATGGAAGCTACCCTTGAGGCAAAGCGTCAGGGCTATTATGTCATAAGTGCCGACTTGCACGAGGATAATCCCGGGCATAAGGTGGCTAATGAATACTGCAAGGTGGATATTGTGGATAAAGAGGCTGTGCTCCGTGAGGCAAAGCGACTGAAAATCGACGGTATCGTGCCTTACAGTTCTGATACTCTCGCCCCTATTGCCGCTTACGTGGCAGAAAAGATGGGGTTACCGGGTAATCCATACAAATCAGTATGTACGCTTACTCACAAGGATTTATTTCGTAAATTCCTTAAAGATAATGGTTTCTATGCTCCTTGGTCAGATAGTTTCACGAATCTTGATGAGGCTATTATATATTTCCGAGAGAAGAGGAAAGAGGGTTGCAAGGCAATAATGAAACCTGTGGATTCAGCAGGTAGCAGAGGTGTTTTTGCAATAACAAGCGAAGAGGAACTTAAAGAGCATTGGGAAGAATCATTATCATATTCTATCTGTGGAAGAATCATTATTGAGCAGTTTATAGAGAAAATCGGACATCAGCTGGATGGCGATATATTTCTTGATAACGGTAAGATAATATTTGCTGGTTTTTGCGACCAGCATCATGTCGTGGGAAAATCGGCACTTGTACCAGTATCGCTAAGTACTCCTTCTGAACTAAATAAGGAGATAAAGCAAAAGGCGGTTGATGAGCTGCAAAGGTTATTCTCGTTACTCGGTATGAAGACTGGACCTTGTAATGTGGAGTTTGTTATAGGTAAGGACGGAGGAATATACTTCCTTGACATAGGACCACGAAATGGAGGTTGTAACATTCCATATCTTGAACAGCAGGCTACTGGCTTTGAAGAGAATACATATACCATTCGTGCAGCGGTAGGTGATGAGCTTCCAAAGCCTGATAACGTGTTATGTGACAATACAAATTACGTTATGTACTATCGTCCTTACGCTAATGAGAATGGACGTTACAAGGAGCTTTGGATGTCGGATTATTTCCGAAACAAAGTTATCAATATCACTCATCTAATGAATATTGGTGATGATATCCAACTGACACATAACGGTAATGACACCGTTGCTGTGGTGTTTGCAAAGTTTGATAACCAACAGGAAATGCTTGAGACAATAGATAATATGTCGGAGCATCTTCAGGTAATAACAGAATAAGTTATGAAAGAAATAGGAAGTATCTTTCCGCTTTACGACAAATGTAAGGAAAGTGGTGCTCACAATAACGTGTTGAGTGGCAGGAAGTTGTTTTCTTTCTGTCGTGAGGCCATATATCTTATTGCCAAGAAGGAAATGGCAAATGGCAAAAAGGTGATGCTTCCTAAATATACTTGTGATACGGTTATTGCTCCATTTGATGAACTAGGATATGACTACCAATTCTATCCGGTATGTAAAGATTTGACGATAGATATACCAAAGGCAAAGGAGATATTTGCTGTTCATCATCCAAATCTTATGGTCGTTCATCCATATTTTGGTATGGATCTTACAAAGCAAGAGCAGGATATGCTTGAAGAGATGCACGAAGGTGGATGTGAGATTATCCTTGACCTTACCCAATGTCTTTTCTCTACTATGCGTCTGCCGTTCATAAAGTATTATGTTGGAAGTATAAGAAAATGGTTTGCCATTCCTGATGGTGCTTTCCTTGAAACTCCCGATGAAATGGAGGTTTTTGGCATTGAAAATGATGAGATAGTATCTCTTCAGACAAAGGCGATGAAACTTAGAGGCGAGTATTTTCAAACGGGTGATACAAATGTAAAGGACGAATCAATACGTCTTTCTCACGAGGTGGAGCGCCTTATGACAAGTCCGATTACTCCGCATGCTATGGCATCTGTATCAAAAGAAATTCTTGCCTTTGAGGAAGCGGATACTCAGCAGAAAATAAGGATAGAAAACTACAAGCGTCTTTATGAAGGTTTGAAAGATGTAAAGGACATAGAATTAATCGCTGATATTAGTCGTTTGACCACAGCTCCTCTCTTCTTTCCATTCCGTGTAGATGATATATCGGCTATGCAAAAGAAATTGGCTAAAAAAGCCATTTATGCCCGATTGATATGGGAAATGGAAGATAGAATACTGACTATAACAGTAGATCAGCGATATGACCTCTCGGATATGGATAGGGTAGTTGTCGCCATAAATGAAAAGGATTAAGTAGGTAATGATTTCGCTTTGCCTTCGTTCTGCCTCCTAACCAAACTCGATGAACCTTCGCTTTTTGTTCGTTCCAGAACGGACCTTCATCGAGTTTGGTTCGGAAGTAGAGCGGAGTTACAACGGATTTTGAGCAGAACTGTAGCGGAATCATTATTTAAAAATCCCATTTGCCCGAAGTGAGCAAATGGGATTTTATCGTTTATGTATAGAAGATATTATTACTTCAGAGTTACCTTAATCATAGTAAAGCTATTAGCAGGAACTTCGATTGTCATCTTCTTCTGAACGCTCATATTGTCTGTCTTAGGCTTTACAAACTGTCTGTCGTAGTTGTTCTCGAAATCTGGATTGCCAGAGAGGACAGTACGCTCAGCTGTAGCGTCGAAGTTTCCGAAACGGCTAAGGTCGATAGTAGCCTTACGAGGGAAGATACCGCAGTTACATACCTTTACATAAACCTCGCCCTTGTCAGCGTTGAGGATAACTGACTGGCCAATGAGGCTATTGTCACCCTTGTCGAACTTAACGCAGTTGCCATAGAAATACTTACCAGCAGACTCACCGAACATCTTCTGAACGTAGTAGCTGCAAGTGAAGAAAGGCTTCTCGTTGTCGAAGTAGATAAGGTCAGGGTTCCAGTTTGTGTTGTTCTTGTAAGCGAAGAGAGGAGCGTATGATGTCATGCAGACAATATCGCCGTTTCTCTCAACGTGGAGAAGATAGAGAGCCTCAGCAAGAGCGTCGCCAAGCTGATTACCATGTGATCTCTCCTGTACAGAGTACTCGCCAAGATATACCTTAGTCTTGCGGTTGCGTGGGTAGTTGTCATACTGACGGCTCTGGAGGAACATCTGACGAGAATCATAGTAGTGCTCGTCAATGATGTCAAGACCTATTTCCTCAGCAAACTTCCAAGAGTTCTCATAGTCAGGGTTACCCTTATGTGAACCAGGACCTGCTGTACCTATGATGATGATGTTTGGATAAGCCTTGCGAATCTTATCGTAGATGTACTTGAAACGCTCCTTGAACTCAGGAGTGATCTTTTCCTCATTACCTATACCGATATACTTGAGGTTGAATGGTTCTGGGTGTCCTGCATCTGCACGAACCTTACCCCACTTTGTTGAAGCATCGCCATTAGCCCACTCGATAAGGTCGAGAGCATCCTGTGCCCAACGGTCAATATCATCCATTGGCCAAGGCTCCTGAGCCTGAGTCTTCATGCTCCAGCCACCATTAACGCCCTGACAGCTAACACCACATGGAAGGATTGGCACAGGCTCCATCTTCATATCCTCACAGAGCTGGAAATACTCGAAGTAACCCAAGCCCATTGACTGGAGATAGCCCCATGTATTCTTGATAGCCTTACGCTGCTCCTTTGGACCTACAGAGTTCTTCCAATGATATGTGTCCCAGAAACCGTCACCACCACCGTGAACAACACAACCGCCAGGGAAGCGCATGAACTGTGGGTGGAGAGCCTCAAGAGCCTCGGCAAGGTCCTTACGAAGACCATGACCATGATATGTATCCTGTGGCATAAGAGAAACCATATCTACGTCAAGATTACCCTTGTCGAGAAGGAGAATCTGGAGATTTGCCTCTTTGCAATTGTCGTTGGCAGTAAGCTCAGCAGTATATTTCTGCCAGCCAGAACCATTTGTGCTAATCTCTGTCTCTGCGAGAATCTTATTCTGCTTGGTTGCGAGAACGATTCTTACCTTCTTGGCATTGCCTTCAACGCTACGGAAGAAAACAGAGAAGTTGTACTTAGCACCAGACTTGATGTTCATTCCGAAGAAACCTTCGTTCTGCATACCAACACCTGTCCAACCGTCAAAGTCATAGTAATGACCTATGCGCTCAGCATGGATTCGCATATAGGTTGGGTTGTTAGGATGGATAGTATTATCCATGCGAGGCTCGATGAAACCGGCAGAATGTCCAGGACGGAGGAACTTCCAGTTAGTACCAGCTCCCCAACCGTCACGCTGTGCAGGACTGTATTCGAAGCTGCCATTCTGAACGAGGTCGGCATAGAGACCGCCATCAGCAGAGAAACTGATATCCTCAAAGAAAATACCGATAAGATTGTCACTAATCACCTTACCACCAGAAGGTGCTTTTACTGACTTCGCACTCAAGCCAAGGCATGAAGAGAGAAGCAGTGCTCCAATAAATGCTTTTTTTGTCATTTTTAGGTTATTGTTATTTGAATAATTATCTTGTTACCTCAAGTATTCGACAAAGATAATAAAATTTTTCTGATTACACAAGAATAAGTCTCTTTTTGTTGGGAAAATGTTATAAATATATAATGTTTTGTTATAAAATGCAGGTATTTTGCGGTTTCATCGAGAAAAAGACTGAAAACGTATAAAAGCATCAAAGTTTTTCTCTTTGTGAAAGTGTTTCGCGTAAATTGTATATAAAATTAGTGTTATTTTTACAATTAAGTTTTTCTTTTGTTCCAAAAAATTGCGTAATAATACCATTCTGTTAAAATAATCAGTATATAATTTTTATAAAACGCGTAAACTTTATACCTTTGCAGCAGGAAAATAAGTCCACAAAACCGAAAATCGAACCAAAAATCGTACCACGATGCACAGCGCTTGTTTGCGCACACATTCGACATTGGTAAGAACGAATTTAAAAACGTGCCTCACAGCACGACAAAAATAAAATCACGGATAATAAAGACGGTAATAATTAACATTGAAAAGCGGGGCTAAACCGCGATGGGGGTTAATTAAAGGCGGATTATATTATACGGATAACAAAATACGTGGATGGTAATTATATGTAATATTAAGTAAAGTCAAGTCAAGTATGAAGAGATTTTTAAAACTAAATGTTATTGCGCTTGCAACTCTGCTATTTCTTGGAGTAGCAGATGCATGGGGTTTGGGCATTAATAAGAATGTTGCCCTAAATCTCACAAAAGAGGGCGGAAGTTGTTCTTGGGACGGATCAAAGTTGAGCTGGACCGCAAGAACATGGAATCTGTATAAATTTACAGATTGGGATAATTCAGATTTGTCAGCTTATGACAAAATGGTTATCGATGTAAGTAATGCAACTCCAAACAGAACGTATAGAGTTGTCATAACAATTGATGGTACACTCTATACCTATACGACTTCTGGTAATGGTAAAAAAGAAATCAACATTAGAAATGATTTTAAGAATGGAAACAGTTCAATACAATCCATATCTGGTGATCCTTTAACAAAAGTAGAGTCAATCAGAATAGGTGGTTATAGTGATAACGGCTCTATTACCATTAATTCGATTAAATTCCATAAGCCATTAGCGTGGGATGCTGAAGGTAAGATTACATTCTCTGCTACAGATTTCAACCTTGGGAATAATGTAACCAAAGATGCAAATACATTCACATTCTCCAAAAAGAATGCTAGCATTTCATTGGATTTTGATAGCAATAATGATTTGGCTACAACCGATATCCAGTCTGTTGAAGTAAACATCACAGGCACAAATTCAGACAGAATAAAGCAGGGTTTTAATGATACAAACACAAAAGACCTTTCAACTGCGCAAAGAAACAAAGTGTCTTTTGGTAAATTCTTGCTTTTTAATGAGAGTGGCAGTAAGCGTCCTAATATCACATTGAATACTGTTACTTTCACAAAGAAGAAGTATGTCTTTGATGTTACTAAGGATCGTCTTTACTTTGAGGATTTTGAGGGTCTAACCCAAGCCTCATTACATAGTGAGGCGGAAGCACCAGCTGTAAATCAGCGTCCTACTACAGACCAGCAAGGTAAATATTTTCTCTATGGTGGAAGAGGTAAGATTCTGAAGGATCCTACCTTTGGACAATACTATCAGAACCTCGCTGATGCAGATGAATATACCAAAAGTCTTTCAGAGAATTTCCTTCGTTATGTATTCAAAGATTCTGAGAGAAGTGCAAATCTTAATGCCTTCAAGAAAACAGGTGCTGCAACTATTGGTTTCTGGGTAAATGGTCAGGTAGCTGTTGACTATGAGCTTCCTTTGGAGCGTGGTTCTATGTTCTGTATCTTCAGTAATGATTGTTTCGCAAAGGCAGATGCTGGAAATGTACGAGAAAAAGATAGACCTCGTTTCATGTTCGACCTCTCCTGCAATGGTTGGGTATATTCTTATATGCCAAATACAAATGCAGGAGGAACTGACATTGGTATGAACTATTTCTTCTATGGTGAGAAATTTGCAAACTCAGGAGTAGAAAATCCATTGGAAAGTCTTTTTGGCAAGGATAATTATGCCCACACTCTTGACCAAAGTCAGCATAAGTTCTATGATGATAAGAAGTGGCACTATGTGACATACGTAATGGACAACAATCTGACACGTGTTAAGATTTATCTTGATGGTGTTCTTACAGGTACAGTTAACGATGTCACGAAACTTCCTACAACAGATCACTCAGAATGTGAGTTCTCACGTGATAATGACTATATAGGTCGTACAGAGTATCTTCGTAACATTGTTCTTGGAGGTTTGACTCCTCATGGACTTTTCTATGACCAGCAGTATTATTCAGATGCAGCTCTTGCATACGATGATATATCTATGTATGGAAGGGCTCTTACTCAGGAGGAGATTCGCTCTATTATTGAGCAGAAGCAATACACTCCAAAAGAGTGGCACTATGGTGACAGTTTTAAAGAATATAATGAGAGTAAGGGTGGTCATGAAGATCCACATGACGTATCTGGCTTGGGTGTAAATGGCTCATTCGATACAGCAACAGGTTACCTTAGTGTTAATGGAGGTACGTTGACCATTCCAAACGTTCCAAAGGGATATTATGTTCGCATTGAGTACTTCGGCTCATTCAATGCTACATCTTCAGCAGACGAAAAATTATTCCCTTACGTTGGAGTGCGTCAAGAAGAGACACCTGCAGGTTGCAAGGTAGCTACATATCAGGCAACGAAGGACGGTGTTAGTACTTATAGCGTAAATGTTTATGAAGTTATCAAGATTCGTTCTATTGTTATTACTCCTTACCAGTATGCTACACTGAAGTATGGCTATATGGAAGAGGATGAATTGGGTCAGTACTTCGAACCACTCGATAAGGATAATAAGTATGTCGCATTTAATGTGAAGAATGAGGGCGGTAAGTACATTTATTCAAGTGAAGATAATAAAGAAGAGCTTGGCGAGAACCCAGCACTTCCTGTACTTACTCTGAATATTGATGGTGAATGTGATGAATTTGGTGACCCTGTATACAAGAATATAAGTAAATATGTAGAAGGAAAGAATAATCCTTATATCAAGTACACAAGTACTTCTCCTCATGTTGCCTATATCAACAAGAATGGTGAGATTAAGTTGACAGGTATTGCTGGTAATACATTCATCATTGCAGAACTTGTCAGTGATAACCTCTACCATGGTTCTGAGATTATTGACGAGTTTGAGATTCGTATCAGAAAAGAAGATAATACGCTAAGACTGATTAGCGATCAGGAAGTCAAGGTAAACGATAAGTTCGAGGATCTTGAAAATATCACCATGACTATCGGTGGCTGGAAACATGAGGGTACGGATACATATAACATTCCTGGTGTAGGAACTGTAAGTGACAGTTGGGCTAATGCTGCCGATTTTGCGGATCCAATACTCGGAAAGTCTGGTGTTCTCGATGGGTTCGACAAGTATTCTATCGGTACGAATGTAGCAAGGAGTGAAAGCTTAGGAGAATTCTATCCAAAGCAAGAGTTTGCAAACAATATTACTCCTTGGAATCTCCCTTGTCGTGGTGCATACATAAAGGTAGAACCTCTAAAGGCTGGTATCGTTTCAGTTTACCTACGTCAGACAGGTAATCTCTATGATTTAGCCAAAGAAAAAGGTCATTCAAGACATGTTACATGGCGTCCTGTTTATGTAATAGATGAGACAGGTAAGCCTGTTGATTTCGTACAGCCAGCGACAAATGGCGTTATCACATACGAAGATAACTTCTTCGTTGGTGACAAGCGTCGTGCTCAGTTCATTGAGAGTATTGAGGCTACGTACAATGAAGAAATTTCATTGAGGCAGGATCTAATTAATCTCAAAAATACTGATTACGAAAAGTTCCGCATCCTCATCGACAACTGGAACAACGCAGGTTGGAGACAGAAGGTGATTCCTACAGGTGACGGTGGCTATATGGTAATGTCAGACGCAGTTGTACGCTATACTTTCAACGTACATCCAGGTAAGACATACTATCTGTTCTCTAATCAGACTCAGGTCGCAATCTCTGGCTTCAACTTTGAGCAGGGTCGTCTGCTTAATACAAGACAAGGCTACAATTATGAGACCTCTCCAGTACGTAACGTAACTAGAGGTACTAAGCTCACGTGGCAGGACAATCTTGAGAATCAGCCTTCGATTCCAACCAGTGCTAACAATGATATCACAACTGTAGTCTATGAACGTAACTTCGCTCAGGGCAAGTGGTCATCAATCTGTCTTCCATTCAGTATGAACAATAGGCAGATGCGTGAGCAGTTTGGTGAGGAAACAGCTGTTGTTCTTCTCAAGACTATTCACGAAGATGGTAAGATGGAGCTGATCTGGCACGTTAATCAGGATATCATTGCAGGTTATCCTTACTTCATCCTTCCAAAGGGTAAGCTTAAGAATACGAACGTAAAGAACGGTGTAATCACAAAGATCACTGCTGACGCTTACTTCAATGATAGGATTAACGCTGAGCATCCACTCTTCTCAGTAGGTTCTAACGGTCAAACATTCGACTGGCAGGATGTATATGGTGGTGCTAACTACAATAGAGACTATCCATACGTATTCGAAGGTAACTTCAGTAACGAGGAGCTTCCTGCAGGTTCATACGTGATGAGTAATAATGGTGCTCTTACAAAGATCAAGAATGCTGTTACAGCTAAGCCTTTCCGTGCATATCTGAAGTATCAGGGCTCTGACGCTAATCATGCTAAGCCTCTCTATACATCAATTAACTGGCAGAATGATCAGACAACATCAATTGATGATATCATTTTCCAGAACGGAATCTTGGTGGAGGCATCTGACGTTTACGGCATCGACGGTACAGTTGTTCGTCGTAACGTACAGAATCTCTCAAATCTTTCAAAGGGCGTTTACATCGTTAACGGCAAGAAGTTTGTAGTAAAATAACATTGTATTAGGATACATTTTTATGAAGAAATTTTATATCTCTCCGGTCTGTGAGTATTTTCTCACAGACTCGGAGGCTACACTCCAGATAACATCTGCATATATTGGTTCAGGAGACCCAGGCGGTTTACTTCCTATTGACCCTAATATTCCTGTAGATAATGGTGGAGGTACTGATATCGGATCAGGGGACTTTGCCAAAGGAGGCATGATTTGGAATAACACTATATTCGATTAATATACACCGATGGCGGCGTTGCGATAACGCCTAAAGAGAATATCTCTCTTTACTTGAAAATTACATATCTTTTTTGTATGTTCTTCGATTTTCCTTTTCATAAGGATTAGCGAAGGACATACTTTTTTGTGACACTAATATTACCATACTTCTTTCATGAGTCCTATGTACCTCCCTTGTAGCTCCTATGTAAGTCCCATTTTCCTCCCATTCATAGGAACGGATTTGAAACGGACTTGAAGCGAAGGAAGAGCGAAGGAAGAGCGAAGGTCATAAATTAACATTGACTCCTACAAAAAAATTCAAATAGGATAGGCATGTTAATTATTTATTGTTAATTAAATCAGGTGTAATACTCTTGAAAACAAAAAGTTTTTATACGGGGTATTACACCTTTTGTTGTTGTGTGTAATATTTTTGTTGATTATCAGTATGTTATATGTGGTGTAATACCCTTGAAAGTATTACACCATTTCGAGAGATTTGGTGTAATATTGGTGTAATACTTCCGGGAGTATTACACCAAGGCAAACAAATTGATTTTTAGTCTTTTAGTGTGCTCAGAAGATCAAAGGTGTAATACTATGCGTTGAAAACTTTTTTCAAAAAGTATTACACCAACTATTACATCAAATGTATTCTTGGAATAAGAGATCAATTCTTACCCACTACTCCAACTAGAATAGTGTTTATAAGGAAATCTTCCTTAGACATCAGGCAATAGCCATTCATCCCCCATTGTTTACCCCATGAATTCTTGCAAATAAAGAGCGTGTCGCCTTGTTTGTTCTTGGTTAGGCCTACTATAGCCATTGCGTGTTGATCGGTCGTTATAAAGCGTTCTAAAGCCTTTTGACGAAGTGAAGCGAGGTCTCCATCAATAGATGGTTTCTTTTTTCCTGGCATTTGTCCTTCCCAATATACAGGATGATGGTTTTGCAAAGCCTCTATAACCTGAGAATACATATCGTTAATAGGCACGTTCATAAGGGTATGACGACGGTGGTTGTCAGGTACTTCGAGCACGAAAGGTTTACCGTATGGATGATGTTTGTAGGATGTTAGCCAAGTCATTTTGATACCATACAGAAGACTACCTCCAAATTGCTTCGGAGTGTAGTGAGCGCTATACAGATAGAAACCTTGTCTTAGGTTGTGTGGAATGAATGGTAGGGCCTTATCTACTTCTTTGTTGAGAGTATTTAATCCCTTACGATGCTTTATGGCAATTCCAACCTTTTGCTTGACAAGTCTTGCCAAAGCCCTGCTGTTGAGATTATCTGGACAGTATGTACTCCATTGTACCATACCATATTCCTTCAGCAATCGCTCTGCATCAGGTCCTATTCCTCTTACGCTTACAGGCATAGTGCCTTGTGACAGATAACTTTCTGATGCCTGTTCCTGAAGTAAATTACGAACCAGCCATATAGGTGACAGGTTCATTGAGTCACCATAGTTCTCAATTCTCTCAGTCTCTATACAGGCAAGATATGCATATATCCAGCAAGCTTCCACCTTCCCTTGATCTTTCACAGGGGTTGTTCGAAGGGAGTTGCTTAGGAATGATAAAGAAGTTGTATCCTTGCTCTTTTCCCGTCGTGTGCAGGAAGCAAAAAGCAAAGATGCAACTAATATTATATACAAGGATCTTACCATTTATTTTTTTACTTTATCATTTCAAGCAAATCCTTACCTGTTATCTTACCACTCATATCAGTACCTTCGAGGATGTTCTCTGCAAGATCACGCTTCTGCTCATGTAATCGCTTTATCTTCTCTTCGATAGTTCCAGAAGATAGGAAATGATATACTGTAACGGCATTATGCTGTCCTATACGATGTGCACGGTCGGTGGCTTGCTGTTCAATGGCAGGATTCCACCAAGGGTCAAGGTGGAAAACATAGTTTGCACGGGTAAGATTGAGTCCCAGACCTCCAGCCTTGAGGGAAATGACAAATACTGGGCATTCTCCTGCCTGGAACTGTTCTACGAGTTTCTGACGCTCTTTTACAGGAATAGAACCATCGATATAGAGATATGGGATATTGGCTTTTTCCAACGCTTTAAGCACAATGGCAAGGAAAGATGTGAACTGGCTGAATACAAGTGCACCATCACCACTCTCTATGATAGGTTCAAGAGCTTCAATTAGAGCCTCAATCTTTGACGACTTTCCCTTCCAGTTCTTCTCCACAAGTTGTGGAGAGCAGGCAGCTTGGCGCAAACGGGTGATTTCAGCAAGGGCATTAACCGAAACCTTATCAGAATCTTCTGATTCAAGCATGTGTTGAGCACGTTCACGGATAATCTCATATACAGCCATTTCCTCTGGAGAGAGGTTTACGGTTTGGTATATTTCTGTCTTCTCTGGAAGTTCGTCAAGCACCTTCTCTTTCGTTCTGCGAAGCATGAAAGGATGTACAATACGGTCGAGCTGTTCCTGTCTGTCTTTATCCTTTGCAACCTCAATAGGAGCTATGAAACGTCGTGAGAAATCCTCATAGCTACCAAGGAGTCCAGGATTGACAAACTGGAAAAGGTTCCAGAGTTCTCCAAGATGATTCTGTACAGGAGTACCCGTCAGCATGACGCGGTATTTGCTCTTTAGCTGCATGGCAACACCAGAAGTCTTTGCTCCTCGATTCTTTATCACATGAGCCTCATCGAGTACGGCTGTCGTCCATTCTTTCTGAGTTATCTCTGTCTTGACAGAGAGGAGCAAGCCGTATGTACAGATAACCACATCACCAGCCTTCGCTTCAGAAATGCATGTTGAGCGGTTATTGGTGAAGTTGAGAATAGATACATTAAGAGAAGGAGCAAACTTTTCAATTTCCGTTTTCCAGTTAGGTGCTACAGAGGCAGGTGCAACGACAAGAGCTGGTCCTTCGTTTGCCTTAAAGAGCAGGTAGGTGATTGTTTGTATTGTCTTACCAAGTCCCATGTCGTCAGCAAGCAATGCTCCTGCCCCCCATGAGTTAAGACGAGCAATCCATTGATATCCCTCCACCTGATAGCCACGTAGAGTAGCATTAAGGGTTGTAGGGATTTCTGGCTTATATTCACTTGAGTCAAGGATTCGTTGTCTAATTTCAATCAGTTCAGGGTCAACTTCCAGATGAAGTTCACCGTCAACCATACTTGTATCAAGTAATGCAGCCGAGAAAGCTGACATCTGCAAGTGACCACGTTGGCGTGAAGCAAGAGCATCCAATGACATTAGTTGTCTATGCAGACGTTCACTTAATGCTATATACTCGTTTTCACCAAGACGGATGAACCTATTACGGCTTTGGCCAATAAGGTCGAGAAGGTCGGCAACAGAGATTTTAGTATTTTCGTCTAATTGTACAGTACCTTCCATCTCAAACCATCCGTTTTTGTTCTTCTTCAGCGATGCATTCCACTGTGAAGCTGTATAACGGTGGTTAAGCCTTAGTTTGTGTCCTTCCGGCCATTCCAGAACATACGGAGAGTTTTCACCCTTCTCACGGATGAAATCAAGAATAGGAAGTAGTCCATAGGCATCTACCTGAAATGTCTTCTCTGGTGGCAGAGTTCCTTCTACTCCATTCACCAGATTATAATAGTTGGAACGTTCTTTCTCCAAGTCACGCTCTACACAGACACGTGTAGCACCTGTAATATCAAATATTACCGAACTACCCTCACCAGGTGCACATTGTGCTCGACCATCGGCAAGTGGTCTGCAGAAGATACTGACAATATATGCCTCCTTGCCCTGAGGACGCATTTGCAAGGTGATATTTGATGTTCCCTTGACAGTATCTAGTGTTGAACCTCCTTTGATGAGGGAAGAATGTACCTCTACCTTTCCGCGAAGGCTTTCAAGGAAGTGCGATAGCGTTTCCTCTGCATCAAGTGGGAACTTACCCAAGTCGAGTAATTGGCTGAAATAAGGGCGCAGTTCCGGTGTCATACGGAGATAGTTAATGCTTGAAGCACCACGGGAAACTATCAAGTAATCCTTATCCACCTGTTCTTCCGGAACATTACTCTTGATGGTAAATTCTGTATCTGAACGTTCTATCACCAGATATGGCATTTCCTCAGATACGGTAACAAGAGTGTAGGGTGCCCATCTACCGACATATAGTCGGGAATGGGAGGTCATCTCGGGAAGCACATTGGCAAGACTCACATAATAAAGAGAACTCTTACTGCCATAGCGTTCACGATTACGGATTCGCAAATCCTCAGGATCCATGTTCTCGTCAGGCATAGCCATGAAGTTGGAATAGCCTACCACCTTACCGGCACTCCATCCACCAGACTTCAAAATCTGTTGCTGACGCACCTCACAAACATTATCATCAATGCTGTGCATGAAATATGCCAGACGCTCTGACTGTTCTGCGTCTTTTATCTGCTCCATCTTATTAGCAGATAGAGATTCAAGCACATATTCCCATTGTTGCTTGACATATATGGATGTAAGCAGATGGTTTTCGTAATATGATTTCTCAGCAAGTTTATGCTCTTTCTCGCTCAATGGACTGAATTTCTCGTAGTCATATTTGATACAGAGCCATTGAGGTGAATATGTCTCAATACCATATTCTGTGAGAATATTCGTCCTACCGAGATAGTTTACCAGAAGAACGAAAAGCTGTTTAGAAAGATTGTCAACAGTAGGAAATAGAAGACGTATGTCTGTAACATACCCTTTTCTATTGGTAAATGCGCAAGCTAATGCCCAAGCAGCCTTTATTTCATCTTCTTTTATCTTCTTCTCGTTGCGTCGGATAAAGTTGGCAATCATACTCTCACCGTTGACAGTACCCTCACGCTTGCAGCAGATAATGTAAATGAAGTTTGCTATGCTTGTTGGCAGGTTTGTGCTTGCTATAGTCTTTGATGTCTTTGTGTTGTATATCACCTGTGCCTTTCGGAATTCCTTTAGGGCATCAGAATAATGACCTTTGAAGGTGAGAACCATTGCAGAAAGCAGATGGGCATCACATATAGGCTTGTCTGTGATAGTCTTTGGTTTCTTTCCCTCTACAAGATATGCATATAGATAGATTGAATATAGCAGTTCATCTCTTCTCAGGTCTGTGGAATAGTTGCGAGCCTCCGCAAGTGTTATTATACGCTTGCTCTCAATCAGCATCTCACCCTTGTAGCATAGTTGGAGCACACCATTAATGAGTTCCACGAAACTTGTTTCTGTGATATGCGATAGCAAGGCCATATACTTATCATCATTGATGATAGGTTGAAGATATGCAACGTCGCTACCGAATATAATTGAAGCCTCTGATGTATTGCTATAGTGACTGCGGATATACTCGCATAATGCTATTTGTATGGGCTTCTGATTCATCTGGAAATATTGGAATACCTTGCACAGTACCTCCAATATGCCGTTTCCCTCATCGGTATCATAGAGCCACTCCAATACCTTCACCATCACGTTAGGTGATATACGATACATCAGCTCACGATACGTGAAGTTATACGTGCCACGCACAAGAAAGCCGTCATTGACAAGTTTAAGATGGAGGCTTCCTCCATCAAAATTCTTGTCAATCTTCAATATGCGTGCCGCGATATCAGTTGGCAGAATGCTATCCGTATCTTGGGTAGCAAAATAACCGAGTAAAAGTTTTTCTGAATAAGAAAGTCCCTCTAACATTTATTTCATTGTATAGGCCAGAGCGTATGCCTTGACCTGTTTTACCATTGCAAGAAGACCATTTGAGCGTGTTGGTGAAAGATGATCCTTCAGACCTATTGCCTCTATAAAATAGAGGTCAGCATCAAGTATCTCCTGTGGCTTGTGTCCGCTGATAACACGTATCAAAAGCGCTATGATACCCTTCACAATCAGGGCATCACTCTCTGCTGAGAATACGAGATTGCCCTCAGCATCACGGTCGCACTGAAGCCATACACGAGACTGACAGCCATCAATAAGATTCTGTTCGGTCTTGTATTTCTCATCAAGAGGCTCTTGCTCATTACCTAAGTCAATGAGCAACTGATACTTATCCATCCAGTCGTCAAATGCGCTGAACTCTTCTATTACCTCGTCTTGTATATCGTTTATTGTCATTTTCTTTCTACTTTACACTTTCCAAAATAAACAGCTTATCACTTGGCCTTACCTTGTCAGGAACGGCGATGCTTATCCTCCAGCCCTTCTTTGCCATCTGAACAGGCTTTAAGTCATAGCGTATCTCATTGCAGTCAAGATACATGGCACCAGTCGTAGGACCTGTGATAAGCAACTTATCTCCAACCTTTATCTCATGAGCCTCAACCTGAAACTCTGCAACGCCAATCTTTGAGAAGTATTTTATTGTCTTTGCGCAATAAACCTTCTTCTCCGTAGCTTTTGAGCCGTATGAGTCATTCCATTCTCCAAGTGTCTGTCCCTGGTAATATCCATCCCAGAAACCACGGTTGAAAACACGCGCCAGACGCTCGTCCCATGCGTCCTTGGCTGACTCAGTAAAGAGCTTCTCCTCATCCTGTGACACTTCCGCATCATGAAGAACGGCATTTATAGCCTCACGATAGCAACGGACAACGGTATCTACATACTCAGGACCACGTGCACGTCCTTCTATCTTGAACACACGCACACCTGCATCCATCATCTTGTCTATAAAGCGGATTGTCTTCAGATCTTTTGGAGACATGATATACTTGTTATCAACAAGCAGTTCATTACCTGTTTCCGCATCAGTAACATCATACTTTCTACGGCATATCTGAACACATTCTCCACGATTAGCAGAGCGACCAGCATTGTGAAGTGAAAGATAGCACTTGCCAGAAATAGCCATACACAAAGCTCCATGACAGAACATCTCTATGCGTATCGGCTCACCAGAAGGACCACAGATGTTCTCTTTGACAGCCTGCTCATGGATAGCCTTCACTTGATCCATACGAAGCTCACGAGCAAGAACCACGACATCAGCAAACTGGGCATAGAAACGCAATGCCTCTATGTTTGAGATATTGAGCTGTGTTGAGAGGTGAACCTCCTGACCAACTTTTTGGCAATAGGTCATCACAGCCACGTCTGACGCAATAACGGCACTAATACCTGCCTCCTTGGCTGCATCTATTATCTCATGCATCTGTTCAATATCCTCGCCGTAAATGATAGTATTCACGGTGAGATATGTCTTTATGCCCTTTGCATCACACGTAGCAGCTATCTCTCGAAGGTCTTCTATCGTGAATGTAGATGCAGAATGAGCACGCATATTTAGCTTCTCAATGCCGAAGTAGATTGAATCTGCTCCGGCATTGATTGCAGCAGCCAATGACTCTCGAGAGCCAACAGGCGCCATTATCTCGTATTGATCTTTTATCATAAAAGCCTAACCAAGCCTTCCCAAAGGGAAGGATGTTTTATAGTACTATATCCTTATAGGGAGAGCGTATAATTATTACGCAAATATTTTGATTAGAAAGACTATCTACTCCCCCTTCAGGGGGTAAGGGGGGGGAGGAACCCTCCCTTGGGGAGGGACTGGGTGGGTCTTAAAGCGTCCACACCTGCCCGTCCGCAGTATCCTTCACAATGAAGCCTGCATCGTTGAGGGCATCACGGATAGCATCACTCTTTGCCCAATCCTTGTCTGCCTTTGCCTGAGCACGCATATCAAGAACCATATCCATAACCTTACCGAATGCCTGTTCACGACTTGGATCACCAGCCTCAGCAGATGTTTTCAGACCAAGAATATCCTCTATCCATGTGCGGAGAATCTTCTCAAGTGTCTCAAGGTCGGCTGCACTTATCTTTGCCTTACGGTCAACAAGGGTATTGATAACCTTTGAAGCCTCGAAGAGCTGAGAGATCACGTTTGGAGTCTGGAGGTCATCGTTCATTGCATCATAGAGCTTTCCCTCGAGTTCTGCAACGAACTTACCAACCTCTGGCTGTGAGCCCTTTGCTGGCTGTATGCGCTTGATATCCTTGAGAGATGTAACCAACTTGTTATATCCCTTCTCTGCAGCCTCAAGTGCCTCTGAAGAGAAATCAACAGTTCCACGATAATGTGCAGAGAGGATGAAGAAGCGGATTGTCATAGGAGTGAATGGCTGTGTAAGCAATTCATGCTCTCCTTTGAAGAACTGATCAAGAGTGATGAAATTGTTATATGACTTACCCATCTTCTGGCCATTGATGGTTATCATATTATTGTGCATCCAATAGTGAACGGCAGGATGTCCCATTGAAGCCTGAGCCTGAGCAATCTCACACTCATGATGTGGGAACACGAGATCCATACCACCACCATGAATATCAAATTCCTCACCAAGATACTTTCTTCCCATAGCGGTACACTCACAATGCCAACCTGGGAAACCCTCTTCTGGTACAGCCTCCTGCTTGTCATTTGCTGGCATCAGCCAAGGCCAACGCATGATGTGCTCTGGCTGTGCCTTCTTCCAGAGGGCGAAGTCTGCCTGATTCTTCTTCTCGCCAACACCTGCAAGGGTATCACGAGAGGCATCCTTGATGTTCTCAAGTGTGCGACCAGAGAGAATACCATACTTATAATCCTTGTTGTACTTCTCAATATCGAAATATACA
>JAEEGG010012538.1_pt1 | contig 18269 bp, 5 predicted proteins | sample 9134161 | NCBI WGS metagenome assembly JAEEGG01 (sample SAMN16246543, study PRJNA631951) | gut metagenome | biome: gut microbiome; feature: rumen; material: CR-attached | host: Bos | place: Iran: Karaj | collected 2018-10 | reverse complement strand
TGACTTTCCCGTCGAGGGAACCCAAGCAGACGTCTACGCGTTCCGTCATCGAGACGGAGGAGCCGTTTATCACTGTGCCAGGCGAGCCACTTTGGGAGATGCAGGTCTACGTGCCCCAGCCTGATGGTAGCATCACGAAGAATGTACTCACTATCAAGACGCCTTTGCGTGCTGGCCAATTTAAGATTATCAAGTGCTGGATAGGTGATGATGGTGGTGTTAACATTACGACGACTGATCCGGATCCCGGTCCTGGACCCGATCCCGGCCCTGGCCCTGATCCCGGTCCTGGTCCTGACCCTGGCCCTGGGCCAGACAATCCAGATAACCCAGATAATCCTGATAATCCGGACAATCCTGATAACCCGGACAATCCAGATAATCCGGATCCTGGTCCAGGCCCTGATCCAAGTCCAGATCCAGGACCTAGTCCCGATCCAGGACCTAGTCCCGATCCTGGCCCAAGCCCTGATCCTGAGCCCGAACCAGAGCCTGAGCCAGATACGACATCTAGTGAGGTCAGTGTCACAGTGACCCTCAACTGGAATTCAGGTGGTGTTTATAATCCAGATTTATAAATTAAATAAGTACGCGCATGGGAGTTTATTCAACGACAGCAATGCTGAAGCGGCATCAGATGGTGAGTCTGATGCTCCTGCTCGTTGCCATCCTCTCAGGTTGCGCGTCGGAGAAGGCCGAGACCGAGATTCCTGTGTCTCCAGTTGTTATTGAAGAGCCCCAAGAACCAGAGTCGATGAGTTTGGCCTTTGCTTGTATACCATCTGTTTCCAATGCAGGAACTCGTCTTTCTACCGATATTGTTCAGAGTGGTACATCTTATCGTCCCATTAATACAAACGATATCCACTTTGTCGCACTGAGGAAGAGTGATAGCGGTGCGATAACATCTGTCGCTAATTCAGAAGTCGATAAACAGGAGTCTGCAGATAAGACTAATGCCAGGTATTACCACTTCAGCTATTGCGATATGCCGCAGGGTACGAATGGCTGTCTAGTCTATGCCAAGGCCGAGGATGTGGCACAAGCAACGCCCATGGCGACAAGGGCATATAATGGTTGTCTGAAGGAGAGTTCCTATCTCTCAAATTATGTGAATTCGACAGACCAGATCTCCTTCGAGCCCGTATCGATATACGATGATGCGACGGTTGACGAGGATGGTTTTTATGCAGATGCTAAAATATTGGCCAATGCCTTGACTGACATTGCCAATACTACGACAGAGGAAGGTAATAGTTGGAGTTCGTTAAATGAACAAAAAATGAAGCCATTGTTGGCTAATTTTACGAATAATGGATACGATCTCCCAGGCTCTGCGGCTAGTGTTAAGAAATGGATAGAGTCTTTGAAGAAAGCAGCCACAAACTTGGGCTCTCAAGGTGATGGTACACCAGCAGAAAAGATTAGACAATTGATTATCACAAACTCAGATAACGCTTTGACTACAATTGCCGAAATGGATTATCCCCAGAATATCAACCTGCCTGATGGTGCAGCAGTTCTGCGTTGGGCAAAGAAGCCAAACTCTGATGAATATGCTTTTATTCCACAATTGCAGACGACAACCCTCGATGATATCAACTCCATTACGCGTTTCGCCTATCCGCCTGCGCTCTACTATTTTGTGGAGAGTGGCATCAAAACCTCAAATTCTAAAGTCATCTTTGATGGTGATGGCGAACAAAGTAATTATTATAAATACGATGCATCATGGAGTGCAGTTTTAAATCGTTTTACTAATGGTTCAGAGATAACGACTAATACTAAGACCATCGCCATCGCCGATCCTCTGCAATATGCTGTGGCACAACTCTCACTGCGGGTTTCGGTAAATGATACTGTAAATGATACGAAAATGAAATGCAACGGCGGCAACACTGTTGTGTATACTGATGGAACAAACAACTATTTCCGCTTGACGGGTGTTATCGTTGGCGGCCAGCGAATGGTGGGCTACGATTTTAAGCCAATAAACAATTCCGATATGGATGTGAAGTTCGTTTACGATAGTCAGATAGCGGATAATTTCTATTTAAAAAAGAGTTCCACAGATGAGTTCAACACGTTGGTGCTCCAAAGTTGGGGTGGTGAGAACGTGAACGTTATTCTGGAGTTTGAATATGTTGGAAAGCTCAATCAGCAAGGCAAGCAAGAAGCTCCAGAATTCAGATGTCTGAATGGTTGGGTCTATCCAGGTACTCGTTTCTATTTGGTTGGTGAGATTGATCTTTCAAAGGCTACAGCTGGAGATACTGGTAGTGAAGGTCGTGTCTTCACTCAAGACTTTACAACGACAATTCAAATGACAGTATCCTCGCTGGAAAAGGCCTATAACGTACTGCCCAGCATTATATCGAAGAATCTGGAAATCGGTGTGGAAACCACGCCCCAGTGGAAGGCTGCCAAGCCGAGTTCAATAATTATGGAATAAAAAGACAAAGAGCGAATGATAGGCAACAGACGATATATCACACGATGGTTGAGCGGCATGCTGATGCTGCTTCTACTGCTGTTGACGGCTTGCTCGAAGTCATCGTCAGACGATAGCGATGAGCCAGAGCCGGAAAAGGGAAAGCCCGTGCTCAAGATTTATGTCTTCCCGCCTGATCAGCCCATTGTGACACGCGCTGGTGACGATGTGAATGCCTCCGATGCTGAGAATAAGATTCATAACCTCCATGTCTGGGTGTTCGAGAATCATAGTGCGGAAGCTTCCCCTACTGACGACGGGAAGTTCGTTGGTCATATCAGCCTGAACAACGTGGATATAGCTTCTACGGGTAGTACCGTGACGATGGAGATCAGCGATGCATTGGCAGAGAAGATAAACAATCCTGCTGTAGATGTTTATGTGGATGTTTATGTAGCTGCCAATGTCACGTCAACCAACTGTGGCCTTACGCTCGACGCTTCAACTACTCGCGACGAACTGAAAGACAAACTGATTAAGAGTGACTATTTTGGTGTATCCAACCTGATAAAAGCCGTCCCTGCCGATGGTCTGCCCATGTCGGGCGTGATGAAGAACAAGAAGATAACAGGCACAGGCCCAGTCTATCAGGTAAGTGAGGAGTCTGGAGGTTTGGCTAATGTACGTCTGGTGCGCACTGTGTCGAAGATTCGGTTTATCTTCAGTATGTCTACCGAAAACCCAGATAATGTTGCAGTAAACAACATTTCACTTGACGGCGGTGTGTTGCCAAAGGAGGAGTACCTCTTCCTTGAAGATGATTTCGATAAGACAGGAACACAGAAATGGCGGGTAAATACTGCTGAATATGAGAGTGAGAAGACTTTGGTTACTGTCCCCTCTGGTACAGAGATTGCCAGAAATGTCAGTCCAACCTCATACACCTATCAGAATGGTACGTCAGGACAGGATTATGAAAACCTCATCAATACAGGCGTATCCCAAGGTAAACTGACTGACTTAGGTACGTTCTATCTGCGCGAGTCTGACAGAGCGCTCACGGGAAAAATCAGTTATAGAATTAACGATAATGCAGTACAGACTCCCACTTTCTCGATGAGTAACCCTGAAAACGCCAACGACCTTAGTCAACCCCGCGACTTTTCGCGCAACCACACTTGGATTGTGTATGCCTACTTTATCAGTAGTGGTGACCTGATTATGGGAATGGTGGAGGTGAAGAACTGGACGAGCGGTGAGAACTCTACGCAAGGAGTATATAATTGGTAAGACGACATGAAACGATGATAACGGATAAGATGACATATCGCTGGTTGTGGAGCTGCCTGATTGCAGGTGGTCTGCTACTTTCGAGCTGTAGTGACGACAGTTTGGAAACAGTAGAGCAGCCTTCAACCCCAGAGCTGGGTAATACACTCCAGCTGCAAGCCGTTACTCGTACCAGCGGAGCCACTCAGATAGGTAATGCCGACTGTCCTGATATCAAGGCGTATCTTGCTACGGCCACGGAGCTGATGCAGATTGGTAATAAATACTACGGTACATTCCACTATAACACTAGTTCAACTCCTGCAGGTTGGACCTCCGATATTTCAGTTAAGGAGGAACGGCAGTATTATCTTTATGGCTATATGCCCGCATCCTTGGCGGCAACTGTTGATATGCCATCTGGAGGTTATTCAGATGGTATTGACCTGAAATTTGCTAATCTCCCCGCCATCTCAGAGGATGATATCTGCGTTGTCGTAGGTGTCCAGCGTTTGGATGGTCCTTTGGCTGGCTCGGCAACGGCCAATGTCGATGAAGGTAATTTCAGCTACCTCTCTGGCATTGTGAATAAGAACTATGTCAATCTGCTGATGGGGCATATCTATGCGGGTATGGAGCTGAATTTCATGATTGATGCCGACTATGCCAAGATCCGCAGCATCCACCTGAAGAGTGTCACGTTGTCTACTAACTATGGCACAGTGAATGCCACTATAAAACTCAGGAATAAGAAAGGAATAGATGAAGCGACATTTGATAAAGTAGAAGATGGCAGTGGCACGACAAAGAATATTCTGGAAACTACAGACCCAAAGGTGGTACTCGACAATACTGCTACTCTCACAGGTAAGACGCTCGACATGATTTATTGCTTCCCTTCCATTTTTGCACAGGCGGATGCAAACCTTAACATTACCAGTATATACGATGTGTATGACAGGAATGCTGACTTTACTGATCCTAATAATCCCCCAACCCCCATACGTGCAAACTGCTCATCTACGAATAAGCTCAGAATAGCGGCTGCAGCATTGGTTCCGGGACAGAAGAAGACGGTGGTACTGACTGTAAAGCCCACCTACCTCTATGTGCTGTCCGATGGGGATTTGGATAATCCAGTAGTGACGATTAATTAGAAACAAAGACATGAGACGACTATATACATATCAGATATCATTTACGAACGGCTGGCGATGGCTGCTCATGCTGCTCCTTGTGCTGACGACCTTGCATATCCAAGCCCAGATCATCATTGGCGGTAGCGTCTATGGCGGTGGCAACGAGGGTAAGGTTGGTGGCAATACCACGGTTACGCTCCGTGCTGGCGATATCGACAAGGTATTCGGTGGAGCCCGAATGGCTGATATCGATGGTCGCGCGTTCGTGCACCTCGATGGTGAGCATGCTTCTGACTACATGCTGATTAACTATGTATATGGCGGCAACGACATATCAGGAACTATTGGAACGTTTAAAACTGTTCCTGACACTTTGACTCGGGCATCAGCCAATGGCGTTGATAAAACCTGGAATGCTTTTGTTCGTATCTCATCGAAGCTTGATGCTACTGGAGAACCAGCAACTGATGCACAGAAAATCTACATTGGACAGCTTTTTGCTGGCGGCAACGGTGACTATGACTATGCCAATGTAGAAGGAGTCCATACTATCTATAAGAGAGGTACAACTGAAGTCGTTGCAACAACGACGACGGGTGATTTCGTGTTACCTGACTTGACAAAGACCTATCTGGAGATTCTCGGTGGCTCGATTGTGTATGCCTTCGGTGGTGGTAACAATGCGACAGTGAAAGAAAAAACCATGATCTGTGTGGATAATCCGAGTGTTGTGGTTAATAGTATAAAAGTAAAAGATGATAATAATAATGATGTTGAGTTGTTGAACCAAGATCGCATCAACAAGATGGGTTACAACCCTGGCTATACCTATCCCACGAGTGCAGAGTTCCAGATTGGTAGTTTCTTCGGTGGCAACAATAAGGCCACAATGGCCATTCGTCCGACTTGGAAACTGAAGAGCGGCAAGATCCGTAACCTCTATTCAGGTGGTAACGAGGGTGATATGACTTATGCAGATGGTCTACTTCTGGATATTCCGAAAGAATCTACTTTGGAAGTCGATAACCTCTATGGCGGTTGTCGTAAGGCTGATGTGTGTCCTGGTGGCAACAAGCAGTCGCCTGCACAAGCTCAGGAATTAAAGGTATATGACGATGCAGGAAACTTGAAATATAGCTTCCCCCAAGGTTTCTCTGCTCGCGTAATTGTTGAGGGTGGTCATGTCAACAATGTCTATGGCGGCAACGACATCTCTGGCAAGGTCTATGGTGGCAACGCCGTTGGTATACGTACCACTGTCTATGGCGATGTCTATGGAGGTGGAAACGGCTCATATCCTTATACTGATAATGCAGAGTTGGCCGATGACCCAACCTTCGGTGATTTGTTTTATGGCTCATATACCAATGGTTTGGCATCTGTCGATGCTCTTAATGCCTTCCGTCCTAATGCAGAGCAGGTGTCTGTTCGTCTGTATGGTGAGAGTGCTGCTAATCCTACCATCATTCACGGATCAGTTTATCTTGGTGGTAACAGTGCGACGCTGGCAACAACCAGAATTAGTGATCCTAAAGTTGAGCTGAAAATCGGTTCTAACGTTATTGCCGAGAATGTGTTCCTGGGTAATAATGGTGCGAACATGATTCAGACGCATGAAAAAGATGCTAATCATTATCACGAAGGCGTCTTGCGTACATACCAGCGACAGCTAAAAGATTTAAAATCAGCAGGACTTACTACTATTGACTATTCGACGAATGAAAATGCTCTAATGCCGTTTAGCTCAATAAATATGCAAAATGCTGATATTTTCGCGAAATACATGGACGGCTGCGCCATGTCTTTGATGCCCAGTATTGAATTCGACAGTAAGGCTAAAGGAGATATTGCAGACTATGAAGCTTATTCTACCTACATCGGCTCCTTCTATTGTGGCGGTAACGTTGGTAGTATGATCAGATCGGGAACCACAAACATTGAGTTCACCCATAAGGTTATTATATATAATAAGGTGGTGGGCGGCTGCAACAATGCCTACGTACCTGCTGTATCAGGTTTCAATGCTGCCTTTAACGGCGGACTTATCGGATCGGATGGATCGAACGAAAAGCCTGACGAACGGCCTGATATCAACGGAAATCTAACCTACATTGATGCTAATGGCAATATCAAGGACAGACTGGTACTCAATCTAAGTGGCCTGAAGATCATGCCTAAGCGGTGGAACGATTCAGAAACAAAGTTGGTTTGGAACACTATCGATGCAGACGACAGGAATCCAGTAGAATCTCCCACAGATTTGCCATTAGGTGGAAATGCTACGGATGATGACCTCAACCGTCGTTTTGACGGTGGAAATATCTATGGCGGCTGTTACAATAGCGGTGTGGTGAATGGTAACGTAGTGATTAATATCAATGCGACCATTGTTGACAGAACAGGTGAGCATGGCGTGTTCGATGAAGTGTCTTTCGACGATAATGGTGAGGACATGCTCTATGGTAACACCTATAAAATCACTAAAAGAAATTCAGGTGTTATCCGTGGTGAACAGGGTATGGACGTTCTCGGTTCGGCACTGAACGTTTTCGGTGGTGGTAAGGGTAAGGACACAGAGATTTGGGGTAGTGCCACGGTCAATCTGAAGGCTGGCTATACTTTCCAGATTTTCGGTGGCAGCGAGCAGGGAGCTATCGGTAAGGGCGTAAGAGATGCTAACACAGGGGAACTCGGAGGTTATTCCTACGATGCTAAATACAGCACCTACGTCAATTTGATGGGTCCAGATAATCATCCGGGTGTGCCTAAGTCTCAGGACACAAGTGATGATATGGCACAGGCAGAGTTCCTCTATGGCGGTGGCTTCGAAGGACCCATTGAAGGAAACACGCAGATTAACCTCGGCAATGGACGTATCTTCAACTCCTTTGCAGGAAGCTGTAATGCTGATATTTATGGCCATACCGAGACATACGTTGGCAGACAGCCCAAGGCTGACAATCCTTTTGATTATAAAGATGGTTTCCCCTGGATCCGTGACCATATCTATGGCGGCAACGACCTTGGAGGCAACATAAAGGGAGAAGCTGTTTTCGCCACTCGAATTCGAGATGATGTCAAGAGTCTGGTAGATCAGCAGGTGGATGAACACTATGGCGTTAGTGCTTATATGGAATACACGCAGGGCAGAGTGGTGAATATCTTCGGTGGCTGTTATGGTGACTACAACTATCAGGATCCTGCATATAAGGTAGGAACTACCGCTGATTGCCGTGTAACCAACAAACCCTATCTACGGAATGCTTTCATCAATATCCGACCCATTCAACATCAGAATAGTGTTATATCAAAAGTGTTTGGAGCTGGTCAAGGATATAAGAACGGCGACCGTGATGGAGATAAGTCGCAGGATCAAAGTTATGTGCTCATCGACATACCTAACGATATAGAGAACTTTGCCAATATGGAGATATTCGGTGCGGGAGCCTACGATGGTTTGGGTATGCGCTATACGGCAGATGAGACATTTGCAGACAACTTTGATCCCAACAAAGTCTCCGCTGTTATCGATCTGTTGCGTGGCAAGGTGGGGGCAGCCTATGGCGGCAGCTACGAAGAGGGGGTCACCCGCCGTACCTGGGTGAACGTGCCAGATGGTTCTACGATTAAGATCGGCAGTATCTTCGGTGGAGCATACGGTCTTAATGCCTATAAGCCTTGTGATGTCTACGAGGCCCATGTGAACTATGCAACCCAGAGTGAGGATGCCTATTTGATTTATGATCCAACCAAGTCAAACGAGCTGCTGAAGGGAAATATCTACGGTGGCAATAACTTCGCACGCCGCACTCTCTATGGTAAAGTTGATATTTCAGCCCCTGTCAGGCAGAAACATCCCGACTATGAGGAATTGACAAGAGCAACCGTTTTTGGTGCCGGCTGTGGTCCTTTGACATGGAATGAGTATACAGAGGTCAACTTGAATGCAGGTGCAGAAGTGTGGGAGGTTTATGGCGGCGCAGAGGCTGGAAGTGTGATGAGTCCTGAGAGCGTGCAGGAATACATCGACAAGAATCCTCTAGAAATTGCAAATTGGGACGAAGCTTGGACATTGGGTGAGGGTTACAATGCCAGTAACCAGGCTACGGGCTATGTCGCCCACAAATATACCAGCTTGGTCGACAATCCATTAGTCAGGACGGCTGAGATGGATGACAGAGCTGTCAAGACCTATAAATACAACACCAACGTGATTATCAGGGAAGGTGCTTATGTGGGCAACTATGCCTATGGCGGAGGGCTCGGCGATATCAACAATACCTACGAGGGAGCAGGTGGAAGTGGTGATGTCTATGGCACGACTTACATCGCCCTGCTCGGTGGTAGAGTCAACAAGGATATCTACGCCGCTGGTACGGTGGGTGCTGTTTATAACTATTTCGGAGCGGCGGGCTTCACAGCCAGTGCCAATGCCTACATCGAAGGCGGCACGGCCCGTAACGTCTATGGTGGTGGCTGGCGAGGCAGTGTTGGATATCACGCTGGGGCCATCAGCGAACCAACGACTAATGATATTCCTGGAGAGACGCATGTGGTCATTGGCAAAATCAATGGAACCAGCTTTATTGACGGCCTCCCCGCCATTGAGCGTAATGCCTATGGTGGTGGCGAGGGTGGTGCTGTCTATGGCACAGCCAATATTACGCTGAATAATGGTTTTATCGGCTATCGGCGTTTTAATGCTGAACCAACTACAGATACAGACCTTACTTATATTAAGAAAGGCTCTGATTACTATCAAGAGAAACTGCACGATGAGACCTGGAAGGGCGACGGCACGAACCGTCTTTATGATAGTGGCAGCATCTTTGGCGGTGGTTACATCGACAATAGTAGTGTGGACATTACGAACGTGAAGATGTACGATGGTCATGTGCGCAATGCGCTTTTCGGTGGAGGTGAGATTGCGGCAATTGGTCGCGGTGTCATTACTGCCAGCGGTACCGATAACTCTGTACGTTCATTACAGGGCATCTATAAGGCAGGCAAGACTAATGTTGAACTCCTGGGTGGTCATGTACACCGTAATGTCTTTGGTGGTGGTCGAGGCTATAACAACTTAGGAGAAGGCGGTACGTTGTACTCCGATGGTTTCGTATTCGGACAGACTGAGGTCCATATTTTTGGTGGAGAGGTCGGCACGGCCGAAGGCGTGGAGTTAGGCCAAGGCAATGTCTTCGGTGGTGGCGATATTGGTTATGTCTATAGTGCTTACGAGAATGAATCCCATGTTCTTTGCTTTGGTAAGAAGAGCGGAGATCGTTACGATAATGGTGGCGAGGGCTATTATTATGAATACGAAAATGATAGTTTTGTTACCGATCCTGAAACGAGTGAGAAAATCCCTACCGAGGACTGTAAAGTGCTCGTGGAACCGCATTGTAGGGTGACTGCAAGCAATGGCGGAACTGCTGAGAGTCCAACGGCTGCTGTAACCATCAATGGACATGAGTACTTTAATGGCGATTATGTGACGACAGAAGACTTGAACCACTTAGGCAATAAGAACGATACCAACTGGGGGAATTTGGATCCAACGGGCATCATTATTCATAACGCCGTATTTGCTGGTGGTAACACGTCAGCTGGATCTGCTGCGGTTTATGCCAATGCCACTTCCGTCTTTGGTAATGCCACGGCTTCTATCCACGATGTTTACCACCGTGACCTCATCACCTTGGGTACGGGCAATGTAGGTGGCCTATATGGTGATGGCAACCTGACCTTTGTCGATGGCTACCGTGGTCTGAACATTACTAACTACGGTACAGACTATTATACGATTTCTCCTGAGATATCGATTACCGACTACCATACACTCCCTGCTCGTGAAGCCGCCTATTATGAGTTAAGGTATAAATGTATTCAGGATTGTACAGATAAAGAAGGAACTCATTATTATAAGGAAAGTGAGGAACATCCCAAGGCTTCTACCCTTTCTGCTGACGATATCCTGACCCTGTTTGACACCGTTGAAGGGATGATTGTGAAAAACGCTAAAAATGAAGACATTCCAAATCCTTCTTATTGGCAGGAGAATGGTGTATGTTCTATCTATGCAGGTCGTCTGATGAACACCATCCAGCGTGCTGACTTCTGTGGCGTGTTTGGTAGCCGTATGGTGATGAAGGGTGCACAGGACCGTGTGCCTGAAATCGTTGACTATACCAACTATACAATTAACCGTGTGCGCGAGGTGTCGCTGAATAAACAGCGCTCAGTCATATCTGATGACTTAACGTTAAAGTCGGGAGCAACTCAGGCAACTAACCCTGACGACCAGAACCCCGATGATTTCGTAGACAAGAACAAGGCTATCCATGGCAATTATTTTGGCATATATAATATCGTGAACTTCCTTGGTGGATTGAGCAGCGATGAACGATTTGATGACAAACGAAGAACTGACAGTCAAAAGCCCGAACATACTACAACAGGAAATGAAACTTATCTGAAATGGAAAGAAGATAACATCAACAATCAGAAACGTAATAATGGCAGCAGTCTTAATAAGGTGGCCCTGGCTTCGGGCGTCTATCTGGAGTTAACTACAGAAAAGAGTACGGGTAATGAACTGAAAGAGAAAGACTGGGGTTATATCACGGGTATCATCGAGCTCGACCTGATTAATGTGCAGACTGGCGTCGGTGGAGGATTCGTCTATGCTAAGAATGAACATAGAACATGGACTTATAGTAAGAAAAAACATGCTACCTTAACAGCCCTGAATGATGGTGCCGTTACTCAAAAGGACTACACTTATAGTTCAACTTATGTAGAGTGGGAGACTTCTGGTAACTTCGTACATAGTTCGCAGACCATCATTGATGACTGCTATAACATCAGTGGCAAGTATCAGGGCACAGATGCTGTTCCTGCGCACTACTGGTATATCAAGGGACAAGTCTATGTCTACGAACAGGAAATCTCTGCCTATACTGGTGCGCCTAATGCCTATAGCGAGACAGTGGATATTCCGCTGACGATCACAGCCGCTTCGCATGGCACCATGAAACTGTTGGATGTAAAGCCCAACTATTATGCCTATTATTCTGCCCCAGGTGTGAAGCTTGAAAGTGGCAAGAAGATTGTCATCAATGAAGTGGAATACCATCTGAATGATCCTATCAGCTATTGGGATTATCAGTTATTGACAAGCGCTGAGAAAAATCTGTTTGTTCCAGAAACCTATGTCTGCATAACGGATTGCAAGATAGGCTCCAATACCTATCGTGCTGGTGATGTTTTCCTGCCTACAGACTACACGACTTTAGAATCCTCCGCTTCGACACAGACCATCGACAATCAATCTGTAAAAGCTGTAGAACAGATAGTTGACGAGGAAAATAATGTTATGAAATGGGTTCCCTTCACCTACGCGTTCCGTACATCCAATAACCTGAGCCACGAGAATGGCTATATCCTGACTTATAGGGTTAATAATCCCTTGGAGTGGAATACCTGGTATACCAAGGCTGATAGCCAAACTCACGAGAAGCAGAGAACAGCGGCTGAAGGCTTCGAAGACGGACCAACCTATTATCTCTCCAGTGGACAAGCACAGGTTCTGGGACAGCGTGATTATAAAGTAGGCAATCTGATTTCTAAGAATATTGAAGATACCTATCAATCGATTAAGACAAATCATTCAACAGCCGTTCCGTCTGGACAGGCTACGTTTGTAGAAGCCTATCTGGTGACTAAGGAAGCAACACTTGGTAATACGCATTTGAATCCAGGATCAGCCGTTTCGGCCACAGATGCAGCAAATCTGACTGGTTCTGTCGAAAAAGCCTATATTTGTACCAGTACTATTGAGCTCAGTAAGACAGAGTTCATTTATCTGAATACCAAGATGACGGAATCAGAGAAGACAGCTTATTATAACCGATTCAAGGATGGAACTGCGGCTGAGAGGCAAATAGCCAAAGATATTAACGAACTGATTGTTCCTGCCTATTATTGTACTACTGAAGGTCTTTACGGAGGTAATTACTATGAGGCAGGTAAGAACTATCGTGGACTGGAAGCCTGGTGCTCGATGTCAGAAACAGACCGCAGCAAGTTTGCATTCAACTACGATGCCTTAGATCTGTTCATTAATGCCGATTACAGTGGTAGTGAGGGCGAAAAGTATAAATATGATGGTGCTGGTTTTACTACGGCAGAACAGGCGAATACAAATCAAGCAGGTTACTCATTGCCACAGCCACTGGACTATACTGCGACGTATCATGGCACTGAAACGGCGACTTACAATACCGTAACACTACAGAATAATAAGGAATACACGCGTGCTGAATACGAGAAATTGCCTAACGAACAGCGTCATTATGCAGCTGTAAATATCCAGGGAGCTGGTAAGTATTATGTCGTTAACAAACCTCTGTTGGCAGGCAGCACGCCTTATGCGGTGGGCACCACTGTGACGAAGGATGTATATGATCGTTATCAAAACTATGTAACCGAACTTAACGTACCTGATACTTATCAAAATAGTAAGATCTATTTCTGCCGTGAAAGTTATAAGGTAGGACATAACGGATCTGGTGTGGAAGTATCTGCAGCACCGAACGTAACTGGTGGTGAAACTGGCACATATACAACATCTACGGATCCTGTTCCCGTAGGTTTGGTTATTACACAATCAGATTACAACAAATTGGTTGCTAAAAACAAGCAGGTGAATTTCTCCATTCATGGTATATCACCAACTGAGACCAGTTCACTCTACGTGAGCCGTAACTCAGACATCTTCGACCTCTCGGCAGATAAGATCATCACCGTCATCTATCAGTACGACTATGAAGAGGTTGATGCTACGGGTAATGTCACACCTATCAGTGAGCGCCATGTGGTGAACATCCGCATCAAGTTCAAGAGCGGTGTGCCAAGCGTTGAGGATATCAGGGCACCGCAGATTGTGATTCCTGGCGACAAGGTGGCTCTGCGTGAGCCTGCTGTAACTCCAGGAGCCTACGAGGTAACAGGTGGTGGATGGAAATTGTTTGAAAAGATTAGTGATGCTGAGAGTCATACCAATGGAGTTGACTATAACCCACAAACAGATCAGCTCTATTGGTATCAGAATGGTTACTACGTGGCTTATTATGCCAAGACCTACCTTGGCGAGACTTATTCGAACCACGTACCAGTGAGCGTGGCTAACTACCATGACCTGAAGAAGGTGATGGAAGATCCGACTCACTATCATATCGACAAGCCTGTGACGCGTGATCACAAGATCTACATCAATGACTACAGCAGAAGTTCGCAGAATGGTCTTGACTTGTTAAAGGGACTAGTTGACCTCACGTATGGTCGAGGTACTGATACTTACGGCGCGTTTGAGTCGCCTGCCAATATAGCAGGTGCCCAGAACCTGGACCTCATCATGCGCACGAACATTAATCATCCTGCATCATGGACATCAATAGCAAGCAATAGTGGTGAGTGCTTCAGTGGTACACTTCATGGTGACGGCTACTATATCGAAGGAGAAAACCTTGACCACTCTCTCTTTGGTAATCTTTGTGGCGATGTCTATAACCTTGGTGTCATGGGCTCATTCACGGAAGCAGGAATAGCAAATACAGGTACAGGTTATGTAGAGAACTGTTGGGTGAAGAGTAGTGCCACCAGTGGATTCCCTGAGGGAACCCGTGCTGTATTCGGGAACCCATCAGCAGCAGCTAACACCAAGCAAATCGTTAACTGCTACTATCCAGAGACCAACGGCTACAAGGTAACTACTGATGATGGTGGTCATGGCTTGGCTACCCCAATGTCACTTGACGCTTTCCATGATGGAATGGTGGCCTATAACCTGAATGGCTTCTATCTCTATAAACGCTATTGCGATCAGAAGGTAACATCAGGCCTTTCATATCAGTATTATACCGTCAATAACAACACTCTGTCTGCACCATTAACGAAGTATTATGCCGATAATATGGTTGCTGGCCAAATTGCTTATTGTTCTTCAGGTCATGACAGTGGCAAGTATGTCGAGGATCGTTTTGCATATGGCGACTTCCAATATGCCAATGGTGAGATTCCTTCTTCTGAGAATGAGCGTGCCTATGTTGATACGGATGGTAAGACCTCTTATTATCCTATCTGGCCTGACGACTACCTCTTCTTTGGTCAGATGCTGACATACGGATGGGATGTGTCGAGACCTCATGAGGAAGTGCCCTCGCATTTATACAAGTCGGGATACCGTTTGGTAAATTCAGATTTGAACAACCGTGTCTATCGTGCACCAGCTTATTTTGGCAATGCGACGATGAGCGTGGCTTACTTCAACCCCAACTTCAACCTCGTGGCTTACTCAAAACCCCAGAATTCTGAGGATACCAACCTGCATCCCGCATATCCTGGAATGACGGCCATCGACTTCTATGGTCATAATGATGGGGATTATGCATTAGGGCAGAATGCTAGCGGATTCTATCCGCCACTGCTCGACGATGGAGGCCTGCAGAGTATCGTCAACCGCGACCAGACTCGCAACCTCCTGGTATATGCACCAACATCTACAGCTAACAAAAAAACGTACGACGTGCTGAAAGGCTATTTCACGGAACATCCATTCAGCGAATATTTCAACACAAGCGATGTTTATAAGCGTGTAACCGTGGCTCCTACCTCGACCATCTTCGGACATCTGGTGGTAAGGGGGGAGAGTGGTTTCACTACATCTAATGACCACTTGCTCGTGGATAAGCAGGACTTCAATTGTCCGATTCCGTATACCATGGGTACAGGTTTCAGAATGTGGTATCAACGGGAGCCAGACAATTATGTTACCATCACGAATAATGATAAGACCATCGGTTGGGAGGGCCTCTGTCTGCCGTTTGCTGCCGAGTTGGTTTCTACTCAGGACAAGGGTGAGATCACGCACTTCTATGGTGACAATGAGCTTGAGAATAAGCCTGGTAGCAAGACTGGTCATGAGTACTGGCTGCGTGAATATAATGGTGGTAGCGTATCAGGTAATGAGTTCGTGGGTAAGTTCAATGCGATTGCTGCGGGCAGCAATACCAAGAACTATACAAATACCTATCTCTGGGATACCTATTATAGTAAGGACAGTTCGAAGGATAAGAATGAGGATATCTATCAGCAAGGTTATTACAGTACCTCTCACGATTACGCCAGCTATCCTTACAATGCTGTGGGTACGCCTTATCTCGTTGGATTCCCAGGAGCATCTTATTATGAGTTCGACCTGAGTGGTAATTGGACACCCCAGAATCGTTATCAGAATGTGACGATTGCAAATCCTGGCAGACAGACCATCAGCTTCGTATCAGGTACAGGAATCTCTATCGGAGAGAGCGATTCTGAAATTAAAGAAGCTCTTAAAGATAATAAGCAGACAAAGGATGGATATACATACGTACCAAATTATAAGAATAAGAAACTGGAAACAGAAAATACAGCCTTCGTGCTGGCAAGTGACGGTGGCAGTTATGTAAAGAATGCTGAGAATGCTGTCGTCAGTGCTTTCAGACCTTATATTGTTGAAGGCAGTTTTAATGGAACTCGTGGTACAGAACTTAAAGATAAGATTGAGCGCGTGGTATTCGATAACGATTCTCCGCAGATCTTGCTGCCTAAGGACGATCGCTCGAAGAATCTGAATGACGGTACGATGGACATTTATGCGAAGAGAAATAAGGTTGTCGTTGAGTCGAATCTGCGCTATGTGACGGATGTCCGTATCGTGAACGTGGCTGGTATGACGCTGAGTTCATTCTCTATCGAACCAGGCGAGACCATTGAGACCCGCGTCGAGAGTGCAGGCGTCTACATCGTCTATGCCGATAACGGCAAGTATGTGAAGAAAGTCATTGTGAAATAATAATAATTAAAAATATAAGCATTATGAAAAAGGTAATGAAAAGAATCTGGACCCTTGGTCTGTTGCTGATGATCAGCGTGGTGGCTTCGGCACAGGAGCCCCCAGTCAAGGTGGATTTGAATGAGTCCTACACGGGCGGTACTGTTGTGGTGTCTGGTTATGACACCTCTGCAGGCGACGGTAGTGTCGTCGTGACTATTACGGTATCTCCAGCAGAAGGCTACAAGATTGCCAAAAGTGACATTCTGGTAGTTTCGACCGTCCCAGCATCAGGAACGCGTGAAGGATCACCGTCCATTGCAGACAACTTGCAGTTGAATGGTAATGATCCTGAGAACCTCTCCGACAAGCGTGACTATACCTTCACAGTGCCGTCAGGTCTGGGCGCTTGGGTGAAAGAGGCGAACTTCAGTGAAGTAGGGGAGCAGCCCCAACCAGGACCACAGCCTCAGCCTCAGGAACCCACCACCAATATCAGTGCGGAGGGCTCGGATCTGAAATGGGACTATGCGGAAGATACTGGTACATTGGTGATTACTGGCACGGGCAGCACGATGAACTTCGGAGGGGAGGGGAGTGATCCTCTGGCCTCCATCAGGGCGCAGATTACGAGCGTTGTCATCGGTGAGGGTGTGACCAGTCTTGGAACCAATCTCTTTGCTGGCTGTGATAACCTGACGAGCATCACAATCAATAACGCATCGCAGGTATTGACCCTCGGTGAGAATGCCATTCCTGCCAACGTGCTTATCAAGGTGCCTTTCCAACTCCAGAACGAATATTGGATTACTGAAGGGTGGAATAACTTCAAATTCGATAGCGAAGGTGCAACGAAGATGGATATTACCTTCGGTGCCAACAATAAGTACGACGCTTTCGCAGCTGGTAAAGAGGCCGTCATTGTTCCTTCAGTGCTGGATGCTTACACGATTACAGGCATCGATGGGAATAATCTGGTACTCACTAAAGTCGACGTGATCACTCCCAATATGGCGGCGCTGGTGTATAATAAACGGAATCTGGAGAATACTGATTTCGTGACGGCAACCACAAGTGCCGAGCCATCGAGAGCAACGAACCTGTTACAGGTGGCTCTCGAGAAGCAGGAGGTGAAGCTTGGCGAGGTGTTCATCCTGCATAACGACGTGTTCTACTACTCGCAGGCAGGAACCATCCCCGCAGGTGGTATATACATGACGAATCCTGAACCAGCATCGACCCGTAGCTATTATTCGCTAGGTGGCGATGGCACTACGGCTATTGATCCTATATATATTAATAAGGTGGAGCCCCATTCTGCCTGGTACACCCTCGACGGCCGCCAGCTGCCCACCGCCCCCTCTCAAAAGGGTATCTATATCAATAATGGTAAAAAGGTCGTGATTAAGTGATATTCTTATCACACTATAGTCAGGCTGTTGCAAGGGTGGTGGCAGGCTCTAGGCAGGCTCTAAGCATACTGATGGAGCAGCCTAGAAGCAGCCTAAGAGCAGCCTAGAAGCAGGCAAGAAGCTGCCTAGACTATGGTTGGAAGGCT
>JAEEGG010012535.1_pt1 | contig 18271 bp, 9 predicted proteins | sample 9134161 | NCBI WGS metagenome assembly JAEEGG01 (sample SAMN16246543, study PRJNA631951) | gut metagenome | biome: gut microbiome; feature: rumen; material: CR-attached | host: Bos | place: Iran: Karaj | collected 2018-10 | reverse complement strand
TACAAGGGTTCGGCGTCGTTCGCCGCGGTGATCAAGCGCGCCCGGGAGGCGAAGGGGCGCGACGACGACGGCTGGCGCGCGGAGTTCATCCGTCTCGTCGAGACGGCGCAGCTGCTGCGAGACCATCCCAACGGGCCTTCTCGGTCGGACAGCCCCGACGTGGACGTGGATACCGACCTCTGACCGCAAATTGCTTTCCTCTGCAATCGGGTGGAAATGAATCCATGCGGCGTTGCGGCGGCGGCGGTTAAATGGTATAATCTGCGTCGACATGATAAGCAATTCAATCCTAGAGGCAGTCGGGCACACTCCGCTAGTGCGTCTCCAGCGCATGGTGACGGCGGACATGGCGGAGGTGCTCGTGAAGTTCGAGGCGCTCAACGTGGGCGGCTCCATCAAGACCCGCACCGCATACAACATGATCCGCGACGCCGAGGCGCGCGGCGTGCTCAAGCCGGACTCCATCATCGTGGAGCCCACCAGTGGCAACCAGGGCATCGGCCTCGCGCTCATCGGCGCCGTGCGCGGCTACGAGACCGTGATAGTGATGCCCGACAGCGTGAGCGAGGAGCGCCGCAAGCTCGTGCGCCACTACGGCGCCAAGGTGATCCTCGTGCACGACGCCGGCAACATCGGCGCCGCCATCGCCGAGTGCTCCGCCATCGCCCAGCGCATGGCGAAGGAGAATCCGCGCGTCTTCGTGCCGGAGCAGTTCTCCAACCCCGCGAACCCCGCCGCCCACCGCCACGGCACGGCCCTGGAGATCATGGAGCAGGCCGCACGACCCATCCACGGATTCTGCTCGGGCGTCGGCACCGGCGGCACGCTGAGCGGCATAGGCGAGGTGCTCAAGGCCCAGAACCCCGGCATAGAGATATGGGCCGTGGAGCCGCAGAACGCCGCGATTCTCGCGGGCGGCACGGTGGGCACGCACCTCCAGATGGGCATCGGCGACGGTCTCATCCCCGACAACCTAAACACCCAGATCTACTCGCACATCTGCGTCGTCACCGACGACGAGGCCCTCGGCTGCGCGCGCGACCTCGCTCGCAAGGAGGGTCTCCTCGCCGGCATCTCCGCCGGCACGAACGTCTTCGCCGCCCTCAAGCTCGCGAAGCGCCTCGGCCCCGGCAAGACGGTCGTGACCGTCCTCCCCGACACCGCCGAACGCTATTTCTCCACCCCGCTCTTCGAAGGAGAGTGAACATACATTCCACCTGAAATCGGTCTAAAGCTACTTCAGGAGACATGATTCAGACCGATTTCTGTGTTTCGGGCATAAAAACGACAAATGTCATTTTTATGCCCTAATCATCTTGAAGTTCCGGTGGGAATATGCGATAATGTGCGCAACGAGGACAAAGGAGTCACGGCATGTTCGTCGGCAGAGAGAATGAGTTGAAGCGACTGGGGGGACTTTGGAAGAAGTCTGTTCCGTCATTGGTTACCATACGCGGCCGCAGGCGTATTGGCAAGAGCACACTTGTTTCCGAATTCGCGAAACGCAGCGCGGCTCGATTCCTCAAGCTTGAAGGGTTGCAGCCGAAGGAAGGCGTTGACAACGACATGCAGCTCGCCGCATTCGGAAGGCAGCTTGGCCGCCAGGTAAATGGAGACAGGTCGAAGCCGTCGGACTGGTTTGACGCCTTTTCGAGGCTGGAAAAGGCGCTGAAGGGGAAGGGCCGAATCGTCGTGCTGCTTGACGAGATCTCATGGATGGGCAAGTACGACCCCGGGTTTGCCGGCGAGCTCAAGTATGCCTGGGACAATTGGTTCTCGCAGCATCCGAGGGTGATTGTCTTTCTTTGCGGGTCCGTTTCATCGTGGATAGACAAGAACATCGTCAAGAGCAAGGCGTTTGTCGGGCGTCCGTCGATGAATCTCACGCTTCGCGATCTCCCGATGGACGTGTGCGTGCGGTTCTGGGGCAGAAATGCGGGAAGAACGGCGACGCGTGAAATCCTTGATGTGCTGTCGGTGACCGGCGGCGTTCCAAAGTATCTTGAAAACATCGACCCTTCGGTTTCCGCCGACGAGAACATACGCAATCTCTGCTATCGTCCCGGTGCGCTGCTCGTTGACGAGTTCGAGGAGATGTTCCATGATTCGCTTGACGAGAACCTTGCGGCAAAAAAAGCGATTCTTCGCTCTCTGGTAGGCGGTCCGTTGGTTGGGGAGGAGATAGCCGCAAAGCTGGGCGTTGAGTACAACGGCCATGTGACGGGCAATCTCTCCGAACTTGAGATGTCTGGCTTCGTCTCGCGTGACAGCGGTATCAATCCATCTACCGGAAAGGAAACCAAGATTGTCCGCTGGCGGATATCCGACAACTACACGCGGTTCTATCTCAAATACATCGAGCCGAACCTTGCGCTCATAGCAAAGGACGCTTACCGTTTCGCCTCTCTTGACCAGTTGCCGGATTGGGAAGGGATCCTTGGATTGCAATTCGAGTGCTTGATCCTGAACAATGTCGAATTGCTGTTGCCACTGATCGGTTTGGATCGCGCCCTGCTGACTTCCGCTGCCCCGTTCCGTCAGAACAAGACCGAGCGGCTGAAGGGATGCCAGATCGATCTTGCGATCCAGACGAAGAAGTGCGTGTACTGCGTTGAGATCAAGCGGCAGAACATGATCGGAGAACGAGTCGTTGACGCGTGTGAGGAGAAGGTTTCGCGGTTGAAGGTGAAGAAAGGCCGTACCGTCAGGCCCGTGCTTGTTTACGACGGCGATCTTTCCAAACGGATACCGGCGGATGCCTTCTTCAGTTTTATCGTATCCGCAGATAAACTGCTTGGGCGTAGCGACGATTTTGAATAGATTCAGTCAACCAACCCCGTTCCCAGTATAATGAGGAAAGGACGAATAAAATTCCCTCGCCACTTGTCTAAATCGTCATTGTTTGGTATGATATAACCGGTTTTTGAAAGGAGTGTCTATGATAGGACATACAAAAGAAAAGATGGAGGGATTTAGGATGAAAAGCTGGATTCTCTTAGCTGTTGCCATGGCATGCGCGACACCGGCGCTGGCGGACACCTTCGTCTGGTGCGGGCCTGCGACTGGATCAAAGATGACCAATGCCAACGTCTGGTCCAATGTCGTGACCGGCGCAAAGGCCACAATCGGCAACAAGGCGGGCAGCGGCTCCAACGTGATAGTGTTCGACTGCTCGGCTCTGGGCGTAGATGAGATAGACGTGGAAGGCCCCAACGACGGCTGGAATCTTGGCGAACTTCGCATCCTGAACGGCGTCGTGAACATCTCTTCTCTCTACAAACAGTCGCGCTACATCAACTTCTGCAATCTGACGAACGAGCTCTACATCGCCGATGGCGCGACGCTTGTGGTGACGAACGGCCTGAGCTTCGCAGGTCCGCTAAATGGCGAGGTGGGCTATGCCACATTGGTGAAGACCGGCGGCGGCATGCTCAAGACCGGTGGCAACACGCGCATTGGCGGCGCAGTCGGAAATGCGACGTACACGCTTCTCCACACGTTCCTGTTCAAGGAGGGCGAGATATCCTACGGCGCCGGGGGGGACTCCATCTGCCTAGCCGTCGAGTTCCGCATTGGCGCTGGACAATCCCTCGCGCTGGGGAACGACAAGGTGCAGAACGACACAGTTGTCCATGTCGAGAAGGGCGGAACTCTTTCCATGGCCAACGACCTATTGGGCGCTATCGTCGGCGACGGAGACGTGACGATATCCGGCATCATCAAGATGAACATGCCCACGAGCAAGAGCCCGTTCGTCTTCGGCGGCACGATGGCCGGAAGAGTGCAGATGCAGAGCGTGGATTCCGGGAACTACCTCCTCACTTCTTCGAACGCCTTCGCGGGCGTGTCGTTCACGGCGACGGCTGTGGACGGCGATCCGGTGATTCAATTCGCGCCAGGCGTGGGGACGTTCTACGTTGGGCAGTACACGCCCGCTGCCGGACAGCCGCTTCATCTGGAGGACACCGATGGGAACGCCGTGACGGTCTATGCAGGAGTGCCATCCGCGTCGTCCGCCCTCACCACTGGCTCCGGCGACCTTTTCGAAACAGGGTCCAGCGGCTACACGTTTTCGAACGGCGCTTTGGCGCACACCGGCTGGCTTGGAGTCTTGAACGGCTACGGCAATCTGACGCTCGGAACGGGCGCGGACGGCGGCGACATCGACCTTTCGCAGTTAGCCGGATTCTACACGAAGACGACCTCGAACGCCATCACGTTCAAGAACCACAGCCCGTACGAGATCACGGGAGCCGTGACCGGCAATGGATATCTGCATTTGCAGGGCGCGCCGATCGTTTTCGACGATTTCCGCATGAGCAACGGAGGTTTGGTTCTGGCGACGAACGTGGTGCTGCGAGCGCCGTCTGCAAGGCTTGCGGAGATCAACGTCAAGACAAATGGGGAACTGCTTGTGGAGGGAGGGTCGCTTCGCGGAGTTGACGAGAGCAAATCGATAAATCTGTTCGGCACGTCCGAGACGCGGCTCGTCGTCTCCAACGCCGTGCTACACTCCAACAGGAACTCCGTGAGGAACATGACGTTCAAGGACGGCTCATTCTGGCGCGTCGCGGGCAGCCTAGACAACACCGGGACCGAGGCGGAACCGCAGAACATTTATTTTGACGATGCGACTCTTTGGTTTGGGACGCGCGGCTTCGCAGCGTTCGACTCCTACATCGGGACGGCCTCGAACTCCTCCCGGGTGCGCAATGTGTATGTGAAGGAGGGCGGGCTAAGGTGCGACATGCGCAGCACCAGCTACTGGACGGGCAGCTCACTTGGCGCGTTCCTTTCCGGCGCGGCTGGCGGTGCCGACGGCGGGGTGGAGGTGCGCGGGCACGGCTGGTTGCGCATCGACGGGAACTGGAGCGCCCTCTCCGGTCCCGTTCGTGTGCTGGGCACCATGTTCCAGCCCAACGCTGCCGATTTCGAGCTTCGCGGCGATGTGGAGCTGGGCTCGGCGCGCTTCGGATACGCGAGCGCGCGCATCGACCATCTGCTCGCTTCGGGTTCTGGGAAGAAAGTCACGGTGTCCGGCGGCGCGACCATCTACGTGAATCGCCCTACAGCCACCACCGCATCGACGTTCGTGCTTGGGCCGGCGGACGCAGGGATGGACGAGTCCCTCGTGAGAGTCCCAGGCGGCGTCTTGTTCCTCATGGACATCAATGCATCGTCGTCGGTGTTCGCGCCGTCCTACGAGGGGACTCGCTCGGTGTTCGTGAACGGCGGCCTTTCCAGCTCAGAGCTGGGCATCGCCAAGCTTCCGGTATTCGCCTATACGAAAAAGCGCGCCGACGGCGACGCTACGGACAGGTATTGCGTGCAGTTCGTGAGACATTCCGCCGATGACGGTTTTGTGGAGGTCTACGGGACGCCGTGGGCGGACATCGCGGAGCACTCCTCGACCGACGTCGCGCTTGTGGACTCGTCCTCCGCGACGTCAATCTCGTCGTCGTCGCCCGTGGGCGCGCTTCGTGTCTTCGGGCGGAACGGCAACGCGATCGACATCGCCTCGGGCGTGACGCTCACGGTGGGCCATGGCGGCGATCCTGCGTGCCTCATACTCAACAACACCCATGCGAGCGGACGTGGCAAGGCCGTGATCGGCGGCTCAGGAACCATCGACTTCGGCGCGCGCGAGGGCGTGATTGTCGTGAACGAGATGCAGAGCGGAAGCATCCCGGCGGAGATAAACTGCCACATCGCCGGCACGGGCGGCGTCACCTTCGCCTCGCCCTCGATAGAGCGCGGCGTGCTGAAGCTGGGCGGCTCCAACTCGTATTCAGGCGGAACGCGCATAGTGGGCGGCATGATCTATGCGGCCAACACGGGGTGTTTCGGTTCGGGGGAGGTCATGGCCGGGCGCAGCGTGTTCTACGGCGGCGGAGTGTATTTCACGACGTCCGGCACATGGAGCAACGACTTCACGGTGCAAGGCTGCGGCGACGGATATCTGGACGATAGCATGGGAGTGCTTGCGTTTCACTCCACGGACGTCGTTCTGTCGGGAAACGTCACGCTTGAAGACGAGGCGCACTTCGTCACTGACGGAGTGAACTACAAGGGCACGTTCAGCGGAGTCGTCTCCGGCGAGGGCGATCTGTACCTGAGGGGGCCAGGCACGGTGGCGTTCGCTGGCGTGAACACGTATCGCGGCGCGACGACGGTGAATGGCGGCACGCTGGCGTTCAAGGGGGCCGGCACTCCGGGCGACGGTCCGATTGCCCTGAACGACGCGACGCTCCGCTTCGAGAACTCGTCCGACATAGTGGTGACCAATGCCATTTCCGGCACGGGGCGCATAGTCGCCGCCGGCGCGGGCAGCGTGAAGCTTCTCGACGCCAAGGGCTTCTCGGGCGACTTCGTCGTGGAGGGGAACGGCGCCTACGATCTGAACGGCGCCGACGTTGCGGTGGACGAGCTGATCGGCGACGGCTCCTACATTAACAGCGGCACCGCGGCCGTGCTCGTGGCTGCGAACGAAAGCTCGCCATGCCTCTTCGCGGGCTCGATCTCGGGGCCGATCTCGTTCATGAAGACAGGCGGCGGCGTTCAGGCTCTGACCGGAGTGAACACCTACTCCGGGTGCACAACGGTCTCCGGAGGCTCGCTCGTCCTGGGCGACATCCCCGTTTCGGACGTCCTGCCCGTCACGGACGACATCTTCCGCCTCGACGCCTCCTCCGGCGTGACGCTCGTGGAAGGCGACGATGCGAAAGTCGCCTCGTGGGCGGACGCCGACGGGAAAGACATCGTCTGCGCCAACACGAACTACAAGTCGCTCGGGACTCCCAACTACGCGACACTCCTTTCAGATCATGTGAACGGCCTCCCCGCAGTGCATTTCGACCATTCCTACATTCGCCTTCAAGCGTCTGGACAGTCCTGTTCGATGCGCACCTATTTCCACGTCGCGGCCTGGGGCCACGACGGCGCGTCCACCGCCAATCTTGACGGAGTGTTCGGGAAGGGTGCCGCCGACAACGGCGTGCTCGTCACGACAAGCGGCGGCACGCAGTACAGCAACGCCAACACTGACTGGGTGAACGGCGAATCCGGCTCGAAATTCACGAAGGGTTCGTTCCATCTCTTCACGCGTCTCTACTCCTCCGCTATGGACTGGCCGGGTCCAGCCGTGGGCGACTATTCGCCGCACAGTCGTCCGTTCGGCGGCGACATCTGCGAGATCGTTGGATACTCGCGCGCGCTGAACGCCACGGAACTGGGGATGGTGAACGACTATCTGATGATAAAGTGGGGCGTGAAGGAGCGTCCGGCGACCGTTCGGCGCGAGAATGTGCTGCCGGTGGGGACAGACCTTGAGGTGGCGGAGGGCTCGGTGCTCTTCTTGAACGCCGTGGACCAGACCGTGCGCACGCTCTCCGGCGAAGGGGCTGTCTCGAACCAGACGGATGTCGTCTCCACGCTGACGATCACGGACGACTGCACATTTGCGGGCGTCGTCGGCCCGAACGTGAACATCGTTGTGAAGGCCGGCGCCACGCTCACGCTCGCGGAAGGCGCGGTGCTTGATTCCGGCATCGTCATAACGGCCGAGGAGGGGGCTACGATCGACCTTTCGGGGCAGACGTTTGCCATAAAGACTTTCCGCGCTGTCTCGCCTCGCCAGGCGAGGAACGGACGCTTCGTGGAGTCGGCGCCCTGGTCGCGCGGATTCATGCTCCAGTTCCGGTGAAGTCCGTTGCCGTCGGCATTCCGTCTCATTCGTGAGCGAGAAAAAGAGCATAAAATGCTAAAACATCTGCAAAATGAAGTACGGTCACAGGCCGTATGTCATTGATCGTATGGTGGTTTCTGCGGGTTTCGTCAAGCCGTGTGGCCTGGTTCGCGGATGGTGAGGAAGAGGGATTTTACAATTACCTCAACTGATAGTTTGTGGAATTTCGTGGATGGACATGCTTACTAGTATAAAGGGCTGCTCCATACGCTGCCATTTCGGGAATCGGGGGGATGATGCACTGAATACCCAAATGATTTTCGATGGCATGATATAACGCTGAATTACGGGTAAGGGCGTTGCCTAGGCCCAAGAATGACTTTATGCCGTCAAGATTGATTCCACCGACAAGGTCGTCCACGATCTCCAAAATACAACGTGCGATTCGCTCGTCAGATTCAGCGCGTAAGTTCATCTCTTCCCATGAAATACCGAGTTCTTTGCGTAACTCCGCGAACGCCCTGCCTCCGACTAGTGAGACATGACAGAGTAGGGTCTTGTTGCCAGGATATGGGCGGCGTTCGATTGAACCATTACGCCACAGATGGAATGGTGTGTCCTCCACGATGCTCAACTGGCCACTTGTGCCGAGGTTGACGACTGCGCATCCTGGCGAGAGATGGTGAGCAGCATAAACACCGGCCTGGTTATCACCGAGCATGCTGGTATCATCCAATGCTGGTATCCACGCCGACGGTATCATTTTCTCCACCTCTTCGAGATGCCATGAATGGAGGAAGGTTGTATCTATCACGCATCTTCCCGTGCGTTGGGCTATGGCAAGCCCACATACTGATAGGCAGGTGGCGATGGGGTGTCCCACTGTCGCCCATTCAGCCATTACGCGTCCGCCGAAACGTCGTGCATCGCACCAGGTGACGAATGGGGTTACAGGTTGAAGGTCGGCATCCACGCCGACAACACCGTGCATTTGGCCTGTCCAACCGATGCATTCTGCTGGACCGGTTTGTGCTTCCAGCTCCGCAATCACATGATCTGTGACGTACATGAGGCGTTCAGGATCCTGTGCATGAACCCCCGGAGGTAGATTGGGTATGTCGGCCCTGTGTGCACGAGTGACGGTGGCAACAACAGTGCCGTTGCTGTCCATGGCAACGCCCGAGACGGATGTCGTGCCTATGTCGATTCCTAGCGTCATGTTCAAATCAAAGCTGAATGTCCTCGAGGGGGCGTCCCTTGGTTTCGGGGACGATGAACAGCGCCCAGAGGAAGTGCACCACCATCATCACGCCGAAGAAACCGAAGATCGCCCACGGCGGGACGCTCTCGGCCGCCATCGGGAAGGTGAGCGCCACGAGCGCGGCGAAGAACCAGTGCGTGAAGCTGCCGAGGGCCTGTCCCTGCGCGCGGAACCGCTGCGGGAACACCTCCGCGATCAGCACCCAGATGACGGTGCCCTGTCCCACGGCATGCGCGGCCATGAAGAGGAAGATCGAGGCGGCGGCCAGCGTGCCGTTGCCGACGGCGAAGCAGACGCTCGCCATCGCGAGCGACACGACGTAGCCCGCGCCGCCGACCAGGAGCAGCGTCTTGCGTCCGAGCCGGTCGATGAGCCACACGCCCGCGAAGGTGGAGGCGAAGTTGAGCAGGCCGAGCCCGAACGTGGCGAGGAACTGCGCGTTGCGCTCGAACCCCGCGAGGTTGAAGATGCGCGGCGCGAAGTAGTTCACGGCGTTGCAGCCGCTCAGCTGGTTGAAGAACGCCACGCAGAACGCGAGCAGGATCGGGCGCAGGTTGGCGCGGCAGAAGAAGGGGGCGGTGGATTCTTCCTCGGCGCCCTTGCCGCGTGAGGCGAGCCAGCGCGGCGATTCCACGAGGAATGGGCACAGCGCGGTGAACACGAGCGCCGGGAACGCCTCGACACCGAGCATCCAGCGCCAGGCGTTCTCCCCGACGTCCTTCAGCGCGAGGTTGGAGGCGAGCGACACCACGACGCCGAGCACGATGTTGAACTGGAAGAGCGCGGTGAGCTTGCCGCGCGATTCGGCTGGGGATATCTCAGCGATGTACACGGGCGCGGCGATGGTCGAGACGCCCACGCCGAGACCGCCGATGAAGCGGGCCGCGATCATCGACCACGGACCGGCGGCGAACGCGCTCCACACGGCGGAGACGAAGAACAGGATGCCGACGCCGAAGAGTGTGTTCTTGCGACCGAACCGGTCGCTCACCTTGCCGCCCGCGATCGAGCCGATCACCGTGCCCCACAGGGCCGCGCTCACTACCCAGCCGTGCATTTGCCCGGAGAGGTTCCAGAGTTTCTGGATGTCCTGCTCCGCGCCGTTGATGACGATCGTGTCGAACCCGAAGAGAAAACCGCCCAGCGCGGCGGTGATCGCCAGAAACCAGATTTTCGCCTTTGTCATTTTCCGCTTACCTTCTTGAACTTACCCGCCCGGCGGCAGATCATCGTGCGGACGCCGCCGATTTCCACATCGAAGATGGTGACGTTGGACTTTTTGTCCCAGTATTGCACGAACCGGACGGGATACGCCGACGTGAACTCCGGCAGGTTAGAGATGCGGAAGTTTTGTGCGTAGTGCGCGGCCTCGAAGTTGGGTGTTGCCACGTCATCCGCGAAGGTGGCGGTACGCGTCGCGGGATCGATGGAGAACGTGAGTGCGGTGCCGTTTTCGCTTTCCGGCGCGATTAGAAGACGGAACGCCTGCCCAGGCTGCGCCGTGAACGCTTCGGGCGGAACCGGTGGTGCGATTTCCGGTGCCCACTTCGTGCCGAGCGTGCCGTCCGCGTTCTGTATCAGCTCGCGGAATACGAGCCAGCCGCCCCAGCCGTAGAAATCTTGGAGTCGTATATGATGGAGCCAACCGACCATGATGCGGCGATTTTCTCCGAACGGCGCAACCATCGGCACGGAGAGTCCCTCGTACGGCGCAAGACCCGCCTTGGCCCAATCAACGAATGTACCTGGCTTTCCTGTAGGACTGTACGCGAACTTCGTGAAGTCTTGAAACAGGTAGGAACGTCCGTTCCACTCGAAGAGGCATGGACAGTCGCCACCGGTTGGTATCTTGTCGTCGTACAATTTCCAGTCGCCGATATGGTCGCTCGACCATAGGCTGCCATTCATGCGGTAACCTGTTATCAACCCCAATAGCCCGTCTGTGCGATTGTAAATCGTTGGATTTTGCGAGGCATGGATGATACGACGCGATTTCGTGAAATGAATGCCGTCCTCCGACGTCGCATACGTGGCACCGATCGGATAGGCGGGATCCGTCGTGAGGCGGCTCGTGTGCAGGCCGTACGCGAGATGGAGCTTGCCCTCGAAGACGAACGGCGTACCGGTGCCGAGCGTCTCCCACCAGTCCTCGATTGGTACGGCGTGTGGATGTTCGTCCCAGTGGACAAGATCGTCCGAAGAGAGGTGCGCGAAGTAATGCCGTCCGGTGCCGCCGCCAGATCCATGGTGGCGCCGGTCGAAGAGGTAGAACACGTGGAAACGTCCCTTGAAGGTTCCCACGGCCACGTCTCCAACCCAGGCGTTGGGGTCGTCGGGCGTCCAGTATTGGATCGGCCGCGCGATACGTCTGTAATTAGGCATCTTCGGAAGGGCGTTCGCGCACGCGGGCGATGTGAGCGAGGCCCTTTTCACGCGGGGGGAGAGCGTTCGGCCTTTTGCGTCCTGATGCCAGACGACAGCGTTCTGTTCTGGAGGCATGTCGTCGTCCTGTACGCCGTCCACGCAGATCGTCCAGTGCGGCGGCGAGAAATTGAGTGTCACGTCATGTACGCCGTACGGGCGGGCGAGCGCGCCGAGCGGAATACCCACGCGCCCGCCCCGCGCGCAGATCGTCGCCTCGATAACAGGACATCTGCCATCTGGCATTTTGAAGTTGAGGTAGTTTCCACATCGCTCATCGTATTTTTCCAGTCCCTTCGTTTGACCAGCCATACGAAACGCAACTCTTGCCGCGTTGACTTCATACAAAGGTTCATTAGTCGTAATCTCAGAGAAATCAACTTGCAGCTTGACCGTGAAGCTGGGTGGGGCGGACTGCGCCATGAGCACAATGGTTGCCATCAAGGTTGTGGTTAGTGTGAGATGTTTCATAGACAGGTTCCTTTTATGAGGTGTTAACGCAAAATCATTGTAGACCCGGCATTGGTTACGCGCACGCCGACCATGCCATCTGCGACAACCATGGTCGCCTTTGCCCCGTGTGGCAAGTTGGTGAATGCCCAGGCCGCGAGATTGGTTGCGCCGGAAAGCGTACCGACAGTAAAGAGTGGATACAGGGCAGGAGGATTGCAGGTCACAGGCAGTATAACGGTGCCGCCGCCCAAGATCGAGAGTGCACCAGATACAGTCATGGGCGACTCTTCTGCCGTTACTGTAACTCCCTCGGCAAGAGTCAGATCGCCAGAAAGTTTGACGCTTGCCGTGATCCGTTTGGTGACGGTCAGCGACCGTACGCCTACATCGCCTGCGCCCTCCAACACTGCTACAGTTTGTATCGAATTGCTTGCGGCATATGATGCACCGGCAGAAACGGCCAATGAAACCGTTTCTGCTAGTAACGGTTCGCCTGTGCCTTGCTGGTTGTTCACGGCTGCTGTACCGAGCGAATGATAGGTGGCAACTTCCTTCGCCTCCAATGCTCGGCTCCAGATTGAAAGTTCTGCTATGTTACCCTTGTAGAAAGATTTTCCGTTGTAAAATGCTTTGCCGATCTTAAAATTTCCGGCATCCGTGTTGAGCGTGACCGACCCAAACGTGCCGGGGCCAGCGGTTCTTATGCCATTTTTGTAGAATATCCAGTTGGAGCCGTTCCATGTCACTACGAATGAGGTCCACCCGCTCGTTAACTCGGCCTCCGAGGTCGCCACCTTTGCGTCTTCATAGCCCCATGGGAATAGCCCGAAGAAATATCCGCCACCCCGAATGGCGAAGTTTACATAACGCCCGTCAGACCAACCTTCGTTACCCCAGCTGACGATTGCCCCCTCGTCTCCACAGCCAGAGTTTGCACGTTTGATGAATGCGGCAATCGTACGTGGTTGTCCGCCGATTGGCATCGTTTCAGGAAATGAGTCGGAAAATGTCAGCCATGAGGAACCGTTCAGATAGAGTGAACCGCCAGAGGCAAATGGGCCGTCATTACTGTAATCAGCTGAGCCACCACCCACCTTGAGGTCATGGCAAGCAGCCGTTGAATCCATGAAGAGGGAAGCGGCCGAGTTGAAGTGGAAGCTTACCACTAAATTGGGATCAGGTGCCGAAAGAGTGCCATTCTGTATGGATATCCGTTGTTCTGCATTCGCTGTAGTGCGACTCACGCCGCCATTCTGGTACAGAGTGGTAATCTCCTCGTCCGAGAACGCACGGTTTGCAATCAGTATGTCGTCAATCCATCCAGTGAAGTTGTTATCGTTGAGCGTCTTGCCGATTAGGAACTGCTCATTGCCGAAGTTTGGAATATAGGTCATATCCGAATTTCCGATGACGCCGTCGCAATAGATACGGCGAGTCGCTCCGTCCCATGTCCCGACTACATGATGCCAACCATCTTTGAAGTTGCCGCTCGGCAAAGTAGCGCCAAGATCTCTGGCCCACCAATAGTTCCATATACCGGAAAACCCATTGTTGCCCAGTCGGAAGTTGTTAGAACCTCCATCGACATTACTTTTCCCGTAGCCGATCCACCCGCCGCGTTCACGGGAATCTTCAGAGGCCTTCGCCCAGAACGAGACCGTATAGGGGGCGTTTCCAGTGGGGACGAGTTCGGGGAATGGTGTCACCTCGAGAGTTGTATTGCCGTCGAAGTAGAGACAGCCCCCAGACCGTCCCTCATTACTATATACGGGGGTGCCGCTTTTGACGACGAGATCGTATCCATTCGTGGTCGCGTCGCGTAACGCGGTTGCAAGCGAGCCGTCGAACGGATAATAGACGGAAGTTCCAGATGGCAACGCGTAGAATACGGAACCATTGCCCGACATCGTGCCTTTGGGTAGGACGACGACACCCTCTCCTGTCTTTTCTATTTCACCCGTGACTGTGAGCGAACGGACTGTTCCATTTTGGTTGAGGACGAGTCGGTCGGTATTGAGCGATCCGTTTTGGATGACACTTCCGTTGTGTACTGACACCCGGCGACAGGAAACCGTCTGTCCTCCAAGGTCGAGTACGCCACCGTCCACGATAATCTCCTTGGCGATGTCGGTGATAACTGGTGCCCCCACGTAAAGGGTGCCATTTCTCACCGTAATCGTGCCGTTAATAGTATTGCCGAGAGTCAGGCGCGCAGGTCCTTCCTTGACGAGATCCATTCTCCCTGAGAAATGTAGGTTCGTTGCCAGATTGTCGGCTTTTTGCCAGATTGTCACTGTCGGGCACGTTCCGGCCCTCGAGTTGAGGATCGTGAACGGCCTTCGCGCGGCGCCTTCTCCCGAGAATGATCCCAAGGTCTGGTTGTAACCATTCAAATCGATCATCACGTGCGCTCCCTCTTTATCTTGCGAAGCGAAGTTGGCGGCGGCGGGGAAATAGTTTTTGCCGCCCATCACGAGCGTGGTTGAGTCGTATCCGTACAGAGATGCGAATGTACACCCCGGAACGTTTAGATAGACCTTTCCACCGTTGCCGATCCAGAGTTGCCCGGAAAGGGAAATGGGTTCCTCGATGCTGACCGTTCCATTCCTGGTCGGCCAAAATACGACCTTGTTGCCAGAGATTGCACCGCGAACGGTAAGCGATCCATTATTGCAGCAGATTCGCGAATTGTTGACTGTAATCGGGCCACAGGCAATGTATTGGCCATCTTCAAATGAAAGCCTGAAATTATTATTGGCCGTAGCTTCCGTACCGAGGACGAACGCGTTTGTTATCGTGACTGTCTCGGATCGGCCACTGTTCATGATCATTAGTCTCTTCCACATGTTGTTGGTCGTTTCCTCGTTCACATAGACCACCGAGCTACCCAAGGCACTTGAATTGGTGACAATCATGGTGCCAATGTCAATGCATATATTACCAGACCCTGTGAAAGGGGCATCGAGATAAAACAGATTCCTTGATGACAGATTCACGTTTAGGTCACCCGTACCAGACACTACCCCCGTTTGTCGGAATTGTTGAGAGCCTGTAATGGTCAGGTTGCCGTTCATAGTTATGGGCGTCGCGTTCGTGGTCGGCACGTCCACCACCAGCATATCCCCGCCCGCGAACGAATACGCACCGTCCACCATGGGGATGTTGCCGCTACTGCTCATCGTGTAGGTGGTTCCCTGCACAAAGCTGGAATGTGCCAAAACGAGGGACGCAAGCCATAACTTGCCGGCACCTAAGACGAGGAATCTATTTAGTTTCATTCGGATGTTCCTTTCGGTTGTTCGCCAAGCGTACTCGGCGGGCAAAATTTGCACGGATATTCTAGCAGATTCATCTTGATTTTGAAGGAAGTGGCTTAACAAAGTTGTCTATACCGCTTTCGGCACGTTCGCTTGCCATTCGCGTGCGAATTCTGCTATAATCGCGTCATGCAAAAAGGCATGAGCCATCATCAGGCGATATTCGAGGCGCTGCGGAGGGAGATCCTGCTCGGCAAATACAAGCCGGGAGCGAAGTTCCTGAGCGAGCAGCAGCTTTGCCGTCGGTTTTCCGTGGCGCGCGCCACGGTGCGTCTCGCGCTCGCCCGGCTCAAGAACGCCGGCATGCTGGAGACGCGCAGCGGTTCGGGTACATACTTGACTGCGACGGCCCGCAACGCCACGGGGCGGCTGGGCATGATCGTGCCTGGCATCGCGTCTGGCGAGATTTTCCCGCCCATCTGTTCGGAGATCGTCCGCGTCGCCCGCGAGGAGGGGTATGAGATTATTTTTGGCGACGCCTCGTCGCGCGATCCTGAACATCGTGCGAAGCAGGCCATAGAACTTGCGTATCGCTACATAGGGCAGCACGTTGCTGGCGTGTTTCTCGAGCCGATTGAGCTTGTGCCGGACGCGCCACGCGTGACGAACCGAATCGTCAAGCTGCTGTCCGAGAGTAACATCCCCGTCGTGTTGTTGGATCGCGACATCGTCTTGCCGCCGGAGCGCAGTCCCTACGATCTCGTCGGACTTGACAACGTGCAGATCGGATGCCGTCTGGCTCGCCACCTTATCGAAAAGGGAGCGCGACGTATCTGCTGCTATACGCGCCCAGGCTCCGCGCCGACCGTGTGGTTGCGTTTTTCGGGCGCGCGCGGCACTATCCTTGACGCGCGTCTTCCGTGGTCTATCTCCAGCGTTTATGAGGCGGAGCCGGACGATTTCGAGGCGGTGGCTCGTTTGATGTCGTCACGAACGCCGCCAGATGCTTTCCTGTGCGGCAATGACATGTCAGCCGTCGCGGTTCTGAAGCATCTGCGGCGTCTGCGACTGAAGGTGCCGCGCGACGTGATGGTGACGGGTGTCGACGATGTCGCTTCTGCGGTCGAAGTTCGTCCCCAGTTGACAACGATTCGCCAGCCTTGCGCCGAACTCGGACAAATGGCGTTCCACGTCCTCGTCCAACGTCTCCGCACACCTAGCTTGCCACCGCGCCAGATTCTGCTTGACGCGCCGCTTGTCGCGCGTAAGTCCACTTCAAGGAAACAATAGTATTAGTGAGCGTATGAAGTGACGCCAGCACCTTTCTTCCATTTGACCGCGCGTCAACGGAAGCGGAAGGAATAAAGATCGGCGTCGAACATGTCAAATTCCACGACAGTCGGCTTGCCTGCAAATTCTGCGACATTGCAGTTAGAGGGGAAGTCGACCTCGCGGTCGACTTTGTCGCCGAAGAGTTCAATGCTCTTGATGGATTGCCCAGACGCGTCTCGTAGCGTCGCGAATAGCCTGCCGCGCGCGGAAGTCGTGAAATTGACAAACATTCTCGAACCTGTGAACACGAGCGGCTTCGTCACCACTTTCGCGCCGGAATAGGGTGCGTGGCGCGAAATGAATCCGTCTTGCCGCAGTCGATAGCGATTGATGTGCGAGGCGTGGCCGCTCCAATGTCCGTCATGCATGTAGAAGGCGATTTCATCATCCCCGCCCAAAGGAGATGGGGCCTTTATGAGCGGGTATGCGGGGAAGCAGTCGCCGTAAACCCAGTTGTCGGGCTTTTCGGGGCCGGGAGTGATGAAGGCGTCGTCCTCGCGAACGAAACGCTGCCCATCGCGCGAGAAGATGTTCCTAATTTATAAAAAGTTTTTGGCGGCGTAAACTAAACTAGAAACTAGCCACTGACACGTGCGGAGTGCAGGTGCGTCCGATTCCCGGCGCTCTGCGGCTCGGCGCCAGGCGCGCGTTGCGTCTCGCGTCACGGGGGTTCGGCAATCGCAAGATTGCCGTCACCCCCTGCCGCTTCGCCGTCCGCGCGCCTAGCCAGCTCTCGCTTCGCCTCTCTCGCCCGCTACACGCCCGTGGATCGCCCTTGCGGGAGGGCCGGGCCCCGTCCCGGCCGAGGGGCTAAGATTTCGTCCGCACCATATTCTCATTTCTTGCTGCTACGGCGTGCCCCCTCGCCGCCGCTCTAGGACGAGTAGGAGAGTAGGACAATAGGAGCGGGAAGCGCATTTAACTGCGATCGAGCGGTTGAGAATTCGTCCGCAACATATTCTCATCTTTTGTTGCGGCGCGAGTAGGTCCTGCCACAGGGGCGATAGGGGAAGATGGAACCCTGGTTCATTGCCGGTGGGCCGAAGCGCGAGGGCGGAGAAGCGGGAGACGAGAGCTGGCTAGGCGGAGAGCGCCGCCACGCGAACCAGGGCCCTTGAGCGCCGGAAATCGGACGCACCTACACTGCACACGAGTTAGTGCCTAACCCGCCGCCCGCGCTTCACACGGGAATGTTTATGGGGATAACTTCCGTGTTTTTGCAGACAGGATTACAGGATTATCATGATTGACAGGATTTCGAAAATCAAAAAATCCTCTCAATCCTGTAAAATCCTGTAATCCTGTCTGAAGTTATAGGCAAGTGCCTAGAGAAATTTGGGGAAACCTTCAAATGCATTCGGGCTTGTCCGCGTGCCCGAAATCTGATACAATATCCCAGTTGATTTCAACAAAGAAAAGGAAGAAACCATGAAAAAGACAATCGCATTCGGCGCGGTGGCCCTGGCAGCCGCCGCTCTTCTCGCCGACGGCAAGGTGGCCATCAAGTTTGAGCTGCCCGCGCCCCACTCGAGCGGCACGCCCAAGGAGATCAAGAGCGCAAACCTCGAGCCGGACCCCGGCCCTGGCAAGCTGCGTCCGCCGATCATGGTGCCGCCCGGCTATGACGCGAAGCTCACAACCGAGGACACCAAGGTCACCACCTCCGAGGAGGCCGTGACGGGCGAGAACGAGTTCATAGTCGATGGCGACAAGACGCCCGACGCCACCGCCATGCTCCAGCTTCCGGGGGGGCTCCAGTGGGTTCAGCTCGACCTCGGCAAGGAGCATGAGATCTCAGCCGTGTGCGTGTGGCACGACCAGGGCGATGAGCGCGTCTACCGCGACGTGATCGTGCAGCTCTCC
>JAEEGG010012533.1_pt1 | contig 18271 bp, 12 predicted proteins | sample 9134161 | NCBI WGS metagenome assembly JAEEGG01 (sample SAMN16246543, study PRJNA631951) | gut metagenome | biome: gut microbiome; feature: rumen; material: CR-attached | host: Bos | place: Iran: Karaj | collected 2018-10 | reverse complement strand
TCTATGAACTTGTACGTTACAAAATGCCCACAGGCATCAAATATTTCTTTTTACTTTCCAACATTTTCACCCATATAATGGTCTGCTTTACCGAATCCACCGGCCTTTACTACAAAAACACCCATTTCTATCAGGCCGCAGGTTTCCCCATCTATTCTCATGAAAACGGGATAGTTCATCATTTTTGGAACGCCTTGCTCTTCGTCCATATGGTATGGGGCATGTTCCTTTTGTTCAGAGCTTTGGTAAGGGAAAAAGAACGCATCGCGAAAAAGCGGGTTTTAATGATCATCCTTGCAATGGTGGTGCAGAGCAGTTTCCTCATAGTCGAGACCTTTAAGATTCTTGCAGTGACAAAGGTTTACGATTTCACCATGCCAAGCTTCCCCATCGCTTCGATATTTATCTTTATCGCGATATTCAGATACAAATTATTAAGCACCGAAGAGCTTGCAAGAGACTATGTGGTTGATGAACTTTCCGACGCCATTCTCGCAGTGGACACAAGCGAGAGGATAGGCTTTTACAATAAGACCGCGGAGAGCATATTTCCGGGACTTCGTTATAACTCGGGTCTCGTGCTCGGAATGATCCGCCGCTCCATGGAAAACGGTGTGCCCATAAGGATGAAGGGGCGCGTTTATACCCCTCAGGTAGTGGACCTTTCAAGAGACGGCAAGAACGCCGGTAAACTATATTCTCTTTCCGACGATACAACACTTTACGAATACACGAGTGAGCTTGAGAAGCAAAAGGAGATAGCCGACGAAGCCAACAAGGCAAAGTCCCAGTTCCTTGCAAATATGTCTCACGAGATAAGAACACCCATCAACGCCGTTCTCGGTATGGATGAGATGATACTCAGGGAGAGCAGCGAGGAAGGCATCCGCGCTTACGCTTCCGACATCAAAAATGCGGGAAAGACGCTTCTTTCCCTGGTAAATGACATTCTTGATTTTTCAAAGATCGAGGAAGGCAGGATGGAGATCATCCCCACCCGTTACGAGCTTTCTTCGGTCATCAATGACCTTGTGAACATGATAAGAGCCCGCGCCGACAAGAAGGGACTTGGACTTAACGTCAACGTCGATCCCACGATTCCTCACATGCTTTTCGGCGACGAGATAAGGCTTAAGCAGATAGTCATAAACCTTCTCACCAACGCCGTTAAGTACACCGAAAAGGGCGAGGTAACGTTAGACGTCAATTTCGAAAAACTGTCCGACCAGGAGATAGGTCTTTCGTTTAAGGTTTCCGACACCGGTATCGGTATGAAGGAAGAGGACATGGAAAAACTGTTCTCACCTTTCTCACGCATTGAGGAAAAAAGAAACCGCTCCATCGAGGGAACCGGTCTTGGCATGAGCATAGTTAAGCAGTTGCTGTCGCTTATGGACAGTAAGCTTGACGTAAAAAGTGTTTACGGAGAAGGCTCACAGTTTGCTTTTACCGTAAAGCAGACCGTTATAAAGTGGGAGCCCATCGGTGATTTCTCCGACGGATTCGGAAACGTCGACAGTGAAAACACCGTTTACAAAGAGCTCTTCCATGCACCCGACGCCCACATTCTCGTTGTGGACGATACCGAGATGAACCTTACCGTCATCGAGAACCTGTTAAAGAGCACAAAGATAAACATTGATACGGCATGCTCGGGAGAGGAAGCCATCGCCAAAGACGCCACAAATGATTATGACATCATATTTGTCGATCACATGATGCCTAAGATGGACGGTATCGAGACGCTTAAGCACTTAAAAGAGCAGTCTCCCGACAAAAAGACGGTCTACATAGCGCTTACCGCCAATGCGGTTTCCGGCGCCAGAGACATGTATCTTGAAGCCGGCTTCTGTGATTATCTTTCAAAGCCCGTCGACGGAAGAAAACTTGAAGAGATGCTAAAAGAGTATCTTCCCAAAGAAAAAGTGCTTAATGCAGAGGGGTTCGAAGAAACCGTTCACGAAGACATCGCACTTCCCGAAGAGTTAAAAAATGTGGAAGGGCTTGATATCGAGAAGGGCCTTACAAACTGCGGAAACGTCGAAAGTTACTTATCGGTTGTGGATGTGTTCGCAAAGACTTCTTCTTTCAAAGCCGACGAGATTGAAAAACTGTACAAAGACAAAGATTACGACACATATACGATAAAGGTTCATGCCCTTAAAAGCTCGGCCCGCATAATCGGAGCCGATGAACTATCCGAACTTGCAAGATCTTTGGAAGAAGCGGGCAAGGGGAAAGACCTTGAATATATCGGACAGAACACGGCAAAGCTTCTTGCAGATTACAGAAAACTCGGAACGAGTCTTCTTGGAGATAAAGGAGAGGATCTGTTGAAAGAGATCACTCCCGCCATGAGAAACGAAGCATTTGAGACCATCAAAGAGATTACAGAAAGCATGGATTTTGGTATGATGGAGCAGGTGCTTAACGACATAAAGGGTTACAGACTTGAAAGTGACGATCAAAAAGCGATCGATTCCATCAGTGAAAAACTTTTCAGTCTGGATTGGGACGCGATAAAAGAGATCGCGGATGAAAGAATAAGCAATTAGGAGGAGAGAATGGACGACAACACAAAAGGTAAGATACTTGTAATAAGCCCGACCGAAAGCTTTCTGGCAAAGGGGCTTGTTTCAAAGATCAACGCGGAAAGATTAAATGCCGTTTTGCTTAACGGACAGATAAAAGAGATCGATCCATTGAGAGAGGAGACGGAACTTATCATAATCTTCTTAAGCGAAAACATGGAAGATATGACGAAGACCTTTGTCTATCTTAAAGATATGGCCGGTGATCTCGATCGTAAGATAATAGTGATCGGCGATGAGGCGGAATATGATATCATCAAGAAGACTATCCCCGAGACGCTCATACTTGAATGGTTCAAGAGACCTTTAAACACCGACGATCTTATAAAAGCAGTTCGAAAGTATATGGAAGAGAACACCGGAGAAAACCGTAAAAAGACGGTATTGATCGTTGACGACGACATCACTTACATGAGAACCGTTTATGAATGGCTTAAAAACGATTATCATGTGGGCATGGCCACAAACGGTGTTCAGGCGATAAGCTATCTTGCAAGAAACAAGGCAGATCTTATTCTGCTTGACTACGAGATGCCCATCGCAAACGGACCTCAGGTTCTTGAAATGCTTAAAAACGATACTGAGACCGGAAACATTCCCGTAATGTTCCTTACAGGTCACGGCGACGTGGAGAGCGTTCTTTCGGTAGTCGGACTTAAACCCGCGGATTATCTGTTAAAAACCATCGATAAGACCACGCTTCTTAACAAACTTAAAGATTTCTTCAAATCGAATTAAAGTTAAACTAAGTATATAAGAGTAGCATAAGAGAGTATGAAAAATCTCATAACGGCGGCCTTTGCCTTCAAAGAAGGCTACATGACAAGCATACAACTTAACAAAACTGCGGACGATGCGACAAAAGAGATGTATTTAAAAAACATCTTTGTTTCCCTTTCTTCGGCAAAACTCAAAAATCCCGAAGATGACGTTATATTGAGTATTAACTGTGAACTGTCGCCTGAGTGGAAAAAACGCTTCGAAAAAGTCGGCGTGGGTGTCCGCGTCATGGACTTTACGGATTTTGTGCTTCCGGAAACGTTCCAATGGTCTCTCGCTTTCTTTAAACTTAATGTGCTAAGCAAGTGGGTGGAAGAAAACGCTTACGAGCGCATTCTGATGGTGGATGCGGATACGTATTCAAATCTTTCGTGCAAAGACCTTTGGAAAGAAGCCGATAAAGGCTTGGTTTTGTATCCTCTCGGACATTCTTATTCCCACTCTGACAGAGATATCATAAGACGTGACTTTAAGAGGCTTTATCCAAAAGAGGCAGCGGTACTTCCGATAACTCACTACGGCGGCGAATTTGTCTGCGGTAACGTGAAGTTTCTGTCCCGTTATGTGGCAAGTATGAAAGAGTGCTTTGAAAAGATCAAAGAAGGCGGCTTTAACGTTGAAAAACTGATAGGCGACGAATCGCTTCTTTCCATAAGCGCCGCACTTTTGTACAAAGAGATCCCTGTGATCTGTGCTACTCCTTACATGTTCAGATTTTGGACCGAGGACTTTTATCTCGTATCCACCGTAACGCAGAGCAATCCCGTTTCCATATGGCATCTCCCGGCGGAAAAAGACAAGGGATTCATAAGAATGTACAAATATTTTGTAAAACACGGCTCTTACCCGGACGTTGAGACCGCCGCAAGATATTTCGGAATAGTAAAATGCAAACGTCCCTTTAACCTGATAACCTTATCAAACAAGATAAACGGAAAACTGAATTCATGGAAAAAGAAAAAATAAGCGTCGTTATACCTGTTTACAACGTTGAAAAATACATAAGGAACTGTCTCGATCACGTGATCGCTCAGACTTATCAGAACCTTGAGATCATCCTGGTTGATGACGGTTCTTCGGACGACAGCGGCAAGATATGCGATCTTTATGCGATGAACGACTCCCGCATCCGTGTCATTCATAAAGAAAACGGCGGATCCAGTACGGCCAGGAATGTCGGTATAAAAGAAGCGACAGGAGCGTATATCGGTTTTCTTGACGCCGACGACTGGGCAGACGAGACAATGTACGAAGCGCTCTACAAAGCCGTAAGTGAAAATGACGCCGACATTGCCGAAGTCATGAGCATGGACTTTTCCGAAGACGGCGAACTGTTAAAAGGCCCCCGTCTTTCCACGGGCAAAACGACGTTCATTCCCGCAGAAGAAGATTTCAGGCTTCTTATGCTCCATGAAGGAGATTCTTCTTTTTGCACCAAGCTCATAAGAGCCGATTTTTGCAAGAAGTTTTCTTTCTCCGAGCATAAACTCAACGAAGACTTTCTCATGATAGTTGAGATGCTGCAGCATACAAGCGGCGTGTATTCGATAGAGGAGCCTCATTACAACATACTCATCCGTCACGGCAGCAATCAAAGAAGCGGTTACAAAGCGCATCTTTACGAGGCCGTGATTGACAACAGCGACTATGCTTTTGAGGTCATGAAAGAACGTTTCCCTTCCTGCGTAAAAGAGACCGAGCGTTTCAGATATGTGCAGAGGCTCATGTTCTTACTCCACATCCCCGTGGAGCTCATGCGAGAAGACAACGCCTGCTACATGAAAGTCATAAACGAGATAAAAAGTGAGAAGTCTTTCTGGAAGACCAATCCTTTTCTTACCGATAAGGAAAAAAGAAACCTCACCCGCCTTTCGACCGCACCCGTTGCGGTGAAAAGAGCTCACCGTCTCATCATGAAAATAAAAGGAGTAAAGAAATGAACGACCGCATTTATGTGTGTCACACCTTTTATCATGCATACATATCTTTTCTTAAGGAACTTGCTTTAAGAGAAAAGGCCGCCAATGAAGGCAGAGACTATGGCGATGCGACGATGGTTTTGTCCAAGCTTTCAAACGACTTCAAAGATTCAAAGAAAAGGTTTCTTGACAGCGGAATCTTTAAAGAAGTGCTTGATTATGACGAGAAAAGAGAAGATGCGTTTCCGGGGCTTGAGAAATATAAAAAGCCCGGAAATATGCTGGTAAAAACCCTTAACCGCATCATTCTTACATCCAAATTTGCAAAAGCGCTTGAGGCGGATGTTCCCTGTGATTTTAAGAAATACAAAGACATATACGTTTTTTGCGATGCCGATCCCATAGGCACGTATTTAAACAAGCACAGGATAAGATATCATGCTGTGGAAGACGGACTTAACAATCTTCATTACATCGATCTTCCCAGAGTAAAAGATCCGAAGCTTTTTAACTTTAAAAAGTTTCTCAGCAGAAATCTTAACCTGATAGTCATGTCTGACGGTTACGGCAAGTATTGTGTCGACATGGAAGTAAACAACATAGCGGGACATAAGTATCCTCGCAAGAACTTTGTGGAAGTTCCCAGAAAAGAACTTTCCGACAGACTGACCGATGAGGATAAAAAGATACTTACAAAAGCGTTCATAGCCGACTACGACAAGCTCGAAGAGCTCATAAAGGAAATGGGCGACGACGATAAGATACTTATCCTTACCGATCCTTTGTGTACTTTGGATGTACGTGAGAGGATATTTAAAGACATAATAAAGATGTACGAAAAGGAAGGAAGGATATTTCTTAAACCTCACCCGAGAGACAAGCTTGATTACAAGACGATCTTTTCACAGTATCCGCAGTTTGACGCAACCGTTCCCATGGAGATACTCAACTTTATCCCGGGCGTCAGATTTAAAAAAGCGATAGGCGTACTTACCGAGATGAAGGCGATCACTTTCGCAGACGAGGCCATACGTCTGGGTGCGGACTTTATGGACGCATACGAAGAGCCTTCGATACACAGACAAAACGAGTACATTTAACCTGTAAGAAGAACGCGTTTCCTTGACCGTAAAAGGCAACGTTGGTACAATCAGATTTGGGCAAATAACTTTTACATACAAATAAAATAATTAAGGAACCTGTATAAATGTCAGTTAAGTATCACAATTTCGGCGGATGGTTCGGATGGACGCTTCAAAAGTATTTTCCGAAGCTTTCTGCCGCAAGCTATTTGAAGCTTCAATTTGCTTCACGTAACAAGAAACAGAAAGAATACATAGACTACTTTTTAAGCACTGAAGAACCGCCGCAGCCGCTTATAGTAAATCTTGAGACCATCAACAGATGCAACTCGGATTGCGCATTTTGCACTGCAAACAAAAACGCCGAGAAGCGTCCGCTTTGCAGGATGGATGATGAGCTGTTTCATTCGATAATAGATCAGCTTGCCGACTGGGGCTATAAGGGACATCTTACTTTGTACGGAAACAACGAACCGTTCATAGATACAAGGATCGTTGAGTTCCATAAATACTGCAGGGAAAAACTTCCGGACAGTTATATTTTTCTTTCTACCAATGGGCTTTTACTTAACATAGATAAAGTAAAAGAGATCATCCCTTACGTAAATCAGCTTATCATCAACAATTACTGTCTTGATATGAAGCTTCATAAGAATGTCCGGGAGATCTACGATTACGCGAAGTCTCATGAGGAGGAGTTTAAAGATGTTGAACTCCTGGTACAGATGAGATACAAGAATGCGGTTCTCACTAACCGTGCGGGATCGGCTCCCAACAAGAAAAATGATGTTAAGATCATCAAAGAAACATGTCTTATGCCGTATACGGATGTGTTCATCTTCCCGGACGGAAGGATGGGTATATGCTGTTGTGACAACTTTGAAGTGACCACAATGGCCGATCTTAAGACCACTCCCATCAAGGAAGCCTGGAACTCCGATGCGTACAAAGATCTCAGAGAGAAGATCAGAGAGACGCGCAGCAATTACGGTTTTTGCAAATACTGTGATTTCATAGACGCAGGACTCAGAATGGATGCCGTAACGGACACGCTTGCACACAGAGACGCAAATCACGGTGCACGTCAGTCTATGTTTAAGAAGGATTAGATTGAGAATGAAAAAAGCACTTGTAATAGGAGCCGGCCCCGCCGGACTTACAGCTGCATATGAATTGCTTCGGCAGTCAAAAGACATTGAGGTGGTTGTTTTCGAAGAGAGCAACTGCTTCGGTGGTATATCCAAAACCGTTGAGTATAAGGGAAACCGCATGGATATGGGCGGACACCGTTTCTTCTCAAAGGTTAAGGAAGTTAATGACTGGTGGGATAAGATGCTTCCCATGCAGGGTGCGCCGACATACGATGACATACTCTTAAAGCGTGATATGCCTCTTTCAGAAGGCGGTCCCGACCCCGAAAAAGAAGACAGGGTAATGCTTACAAGACACAGAGTGTCTCGAATTTTCTTTGACGATAAGTTCTATGATTATCCGATCTCGCTTAAACCCGAGACGTTTAAGAATATGGGACTTTTAAAAACGATGCAGGTAGGATTTTCTTACATCGGAGCCGTACTTCACAAACGTCCCGAGAACAATCTTGAAAATTTCTACATCAACTGTTTCGGTAAAAAGCTGTATTCAATGTTCTTTGAATATTACACCGAGAATCTCTGGGGCAGACATCCCAGCGAGATCGATGCGTCCTGGGGTGCTCAGCGTACAAAAGGTCTTTCGATCATCGGCATAATAAAGGACGTTTTCGGAAAGATTTTTAAAGTCAAAAACAGGAAAGTAAACACTTCGCTCATCGAAGAGTTCAAATATCCCAAACTCGGTCCCGGCCAGCTTTGGGACGTTACCGCTTCCGAGGTTGAACGCCTGGGCGGAACCATAATCAAAAATGCCAAAGTAATTAAAGTTCACAAGAACGAGGAAGGTGTCCTTGACAGTCTTACTTATGTTGTGGATTCGATCGAGCATGAGATGAAGGGAGATATCTTTATCTCTTCAATGCCCATAAAGGATCTGGTGGGCGGCATGAACGACGTCCCCGCTGAGCCGGCTCGTATAGCAAAGGGACTTCCGTACAGAGATTACATGACGCTCGGTGTTCTTGTTCCAAAGCTTAATTTAAAGAACAAGACAAATCTTAAGACCGTTTCCGACATTGTGCCCGATTGCTGGGTATATGTTCAGGACAGGCGTGTTAAGATGGGTCGTTTCCAGATATATAACAACTGGTCGCCTTATATGATAAAGGATCTGGAGAATACCGTATGGGTAGGTCTTGAGTATTTCGTTAACGAAGGTGACGAGTATTGGAACATGTCCGAAGAAGAGTTTTCGAAGTTCGGCGTTGAGGAAATGGTAAAGCTTAAGCTTATCGACAGTGCAGATCAGGTAATAGACACGCATATGGAGAAAGTGAAGAAAGCATATCCCGCTTACTTTGATACTTACGAAGAGATAGATACACTCGTTGATTACCTTAAATCAATAGACAACCTTTATTGTGTGGGACGTAACGGTCAGCACAGATACAACAACATCGATCACTCGATGGTAACGTCGTTTGAAACGGTTAAAAATATCGTTTCGGGTAACAAGAACAAAGACAACATCTGGAGCGTCAACACCGAAAAGGAATATCACGAGACATCGGAGAATGATACTCCCGAAAATGAAGCGGAAGTCGATTGACGAAAAAACAATCGCGTACAATCCGCGTAAAAAACCGAAAAACACAAATGTAGTTTCCAATACCATGTCTTATAAAGCGCGTAACCACGCGCTTTTTCTTTTTTAACATTCTATAAATTTTCAAAAAACAGTATTGATTTTTTGTTTGGTAAATGATATATTCAACATACAAATTTTCGTAAAGTTTCGAAGAAAGAACAAAACAGGAGGTTTTGGATGTTCAAAAGAGCAAGTGCATTTTTGGCAGCGCTTACATTATTGTTTATCACAGTGTTCAACTGTTCACTGTTTTCCATAAAGGCTGAAGCGGCGGGAGGTCCCGTGATAAAGCTTCATTACTCGAGAGCCGACGAAGAGTATTCGGACTGGGATGTCTGGATGTGGGAAGAAGGAAAAGACGGCGCGGGTTACGAGTTTGAAGACATCGAAGGCGATATGGTCGCTACGATGGAGGTAACACCCGGTACAAACAAAGTCGGCTTCATAGTTCGCACAAAGGACTGGACGAAGGACGTCGATAAAGATCAGTTCATCGACATATCCGCGATCGTAAGCGGAACGGTCCATATATACGTTGAGTCCGGCGTCGAAGGTTATACTGAGGAGCCCGGAGACGACATTGTGGTCGGTATTAAGCTTAAAAGCGCCAAATACGATGGCAAAAACACGATAAATGTCCTGATGACCGCTCCGATAGACAGAGATATAAGTTCTGTTTTTACGGTCGAGGGAAGAGACGGTGAGATAGAGATATCCGATATTAAAAGTGAAGGTGACGGTGCGTATACGGTTACGCTCGGTGAAGAGCTTTCTTTGTTTAGAAGCTACACTATAACTTTTGAGGAGAATAAGTACAAAGTTATCATGCCCAACATCTATTCTACACCGGAATTTGAATCAGCTTACACCTATCTCGGAGACGATCTTGGATATACATATTCAAAAGAGTCGACGAGTTTCAGAGTTTGGTCACCCACTGCCGAAAGCATTGAGTTAAAACGCTATGAGTCGGGTATACAGTCCAAAGACGACCTGATCGAGACTGTTCCCCTGAAGCCCGACGTAAACGGCACATGGGTGTGCACCGTCGAAGGCGATCTAAACGGTACATATTACGTCTACAGCGTAAGCCTCGACGGCAAAAGTTTTTCGGTCATGGATCCTTACGCCAGATCTTCGGGAGCCAACGGTAAAAGGTCTATGGTACTGGACCTTTCCTCTACCGATCCCGAAGGCTGGTCGAATGACCGAAACCCCTTTGAGGGTAAAAAGATTACCGATGCGATAATCTATGAAGCCCACATAAGAGACCTTACCGTGGGAGAAGACAACGGTATCGAAGAGCAGGGCAAGTTTTTGGGAATGGTCGAAGAAAACACGGCTACGAGCGAGGGCATCGCCACCGGACTTGCACACATAAAAGAAATGGGTGTGACCCACGTTCATGTTCTTCCGATGTACGACTTCGGTTCACTTGATGAAACGAACAAATCAAACGGAGTATATAACTGGGGATACGATCCCGTTAACTACAACATTCCGGAAGGAACCTACTCGACCGATCCTTTTAACGGAGAAGTCAGAGTAAATGAAGTAAAACAGATGGTAAAGGGATTCCACGACAACGGTATCGCAGTTGTAATGGACGTCGTATACAATCACGTTCACGAAGCGGATTCTTTTTGCATCAATAAACTCGTGCCCGGATATTTTTCGAGGATAACCGAGGAAGGAACTTATTCAAACGGATCGGGCTGCGGCAACGATACCGCTACGGAACGGTCCATGGTACGAAAATATATCGTTGACAGTGTTAACTACTGGGCCGACGAATATCACATCGACGGTTTCAGATTCGACCTTGTGGGTCTTATGGATACGGACCTTATAAACGAGATCGTGGAAACGGTACATGCCAAGCATCCCGATACGATCTTCTACGGCGAAGGCTGGTCACTTACGACGGTTCCCACCAAAGAAGGAGTTACACTTGCCACACAGGACAACTCATCCCTGACCCCCGGATTTTCGTATTTCAACGATACCATCCGTGACGGTATCAAAGGCAGTGTTTTCAATACAGATCCCGGATTTGTTTCGGGTGCTTCGGGATATGAGGCAAAGATAAGAAGATGCTTTATGGGTGCCGATAGATGGTGCAAAAGCCCCTCTCAGACGATTAATTACGCTTCATGTCATGACAATAATACCTTGTACGACAGATTGAGACTTTCAAGGCCGGATGCTTCCGATACCGACATAGTCAGGATGAACAATCTTTCAGCCGCCATCTATATGCTTTCGGAGGGAACACCCTTTATGCAGGCGGGCGAGGAGATGTTACGTACAAAGACAAAGGTCGACGGAACGTACGAATCGAACAGTTACGCTTCCGGTGATGAAGTGAACGCCATTGACTGGTCACTTTTATCCGAAGAAAAGTATTCCGATGTATATGAATACTACAAAGGGCTCATCAGTTTCAGAAAAGCCCATCCGGTGTTCAGATTATCGGATGCAGAAGAGGTTTCTTCGCACGTTGCCGACATTACCGGACCTGAGTCCAACACCGTTTCTTTCTTACTCGACGGAAGCGGAATAGAAGGTGAGACGGCAGAGGAGATATATGTTGTCTTTAACGGGGCTAACGCGTACAGAGAAGTGGTGTTGCCGGAAGGAAACTGGAATATATATATCACATCGGGTAAAGCCGGCATAGTAGCTCTTGAAGCTGTGACGGAACGCGTTGTGTGTGAACCCATTTCGGCGCTTGTACTCATAAAAGAAGATGCTTCCAACGTCGGAAAGACACCGAAGCTTGCAAAGACTTCATCGAAGAGCAAGACTGCTGCGGCAGTCGGAGGTATTCTGGGAGGAGCCGCTTTAGTCGGAATAGTGGAGTTTTTGACCGGAAGAAAAGATAAGAAGTTATTATAAAACACAGAAGGGGAAGTGCAGTGACTGCATAAAGTCAGGCTTTTTGGTCTGACATTTGAAAGGTCGCACACTGTCCCCTTCTGTTTTTATATACATATTTCTTTTAATTTTCGTTAATTTAAGGATGATATTATAAATTGTCTTATTGTGTTCATAGGCCTTTGGACTATATAATAATAAAGTATGAAGAAAAAGATCGCTGTTTGCGCTAACGGTTGGAATTACGATATGCTTCTTTCCGCTTTGGAAGGGATGAAAGAGCATGCTCTGAAAGAGGATTTTGACACTTTTGTGTTCTTAAGCTTTGCCTCTTACAGTGAGCATGTTGACTTGATGCGCGGTGAACTTAACATTTATGAACTTTTGGACCCCGCCGACTACGACGGTGTTATCGTCTTTTCCACTTCCATAAATTCCGAAGAAGATGCTTTGAATATATGTAAAAAAGCCAAGGCTTTAAACGTTCCTGTCGTAAGTATCGGTATGGATATTGAAGGCATTCATTCAGTTAGCGTAAATAATGAGGCGGGAATGCGTGAACTGGTCGATCATCTCTTTAATGTGCACAACATAAAAAGACCTTTCTTTATCGGAGGTTTTCCCGATCATGTGGACAGTATCGCAAGACTGAACGTCTTAAAGGAGGCTTGTAAGGAACGCGGGATAGAATTTACCGATAACAGCGTAGCCTACGGAAGATGGAATAACAGCGATACCGACATGCTGATAGATAAGCTTGTAAAGGAGTGGAACGGAAATTTCCCCGATGCCATCGTATGTGCCAATGATATAATGGCTATGTCCACATGCAGCAAACTTCAGGAATACGGCGTTTTGGCGCCTCAGGATATCATTGTCACCGGATTTGATAACTTAAGTGAAGGAAAAGATTTTTATCCTGCTCTTTCGAGCGTTGAACAGAATTATAAAGAGATCGCAAAGAAAGCCTGCGAGATAATCTTTGAAGAGATAAACGGTGACAGGACCGTTAAAAGAGAAAAGGTAGAATCGTATTTTTACTGCGGTGAATCGTGCGGATGCAAAGGAGAGGAAGATTATTCTTCGGCTCGGATCCTTTATTGCAGGCATTCATACAAGCGTGATCTGGACTCAAGACAGCTCGAGCAAAACGAGCGAAACATCCGAAAAGAACTTACGGATATGCCAAGCTACAGTGCTCTTAAGAAGACACTTTGCGAGCATTACAAAGAAAATCATCAGTTTGAGGGCGAAGGCTTTTACATTTGCGTCAAAAAAGATTTCTTTGACGATGTACTGATAAGCGAAGACGAACTTTGGGAAAAGAGCAAAGACAGCGGGATGGAGGAACTTGTTTCTCTTAAAAACGGTAAGATAGTTACGGGTCTTAATGTGGACGCTCACATGATCGTGCCGGGGTATTCAAAGACCCCCGGGGAGACTCATGTATACTTCTTTATGCCGATGCACAGCCTGCAGCACAACTACGGTTATGTTGTATTGACCGACTTCCCGTATCTTGTAAAAGACAATATCCTTTATCCGTATATGGAGAAGCTTCAGCAGTCGTTAAAGCTCATGAGAACTAACTTAAGGCTTAAGACGCTTTACGAACGCGATCAGATGACGGGGCTTTACAATCGCTTCGGCTACGAGCAAAAGGCCTTGCCACTTTACGAAGCAAGTATTGCAAGGAAAAAGTCGATGCTCGTAATGTTTGTCGACATCAATTACATGAAGAATATAAACGACAAGTTTGGTCATCTCCACGGTGATAATGCCATAAAGACCGTAGTATCGGCCATAAATGACAATGTTTCCGACGATTCGATAGCCGTAAGATTCGGCGGCGACGAATTTTTGGTCATTTCGCCCGATTGTGATGAAGAAAAGGCTTCAAAGATAAGAGGCTCGATCATGGATCGGCTGGACAGCGTAAATGGCAGTAAGGTAAATCCTTACGATATTTCGGTAAGTATAGGTTATGTTGTCACCAGTCCCGTGACACGTCCCCATGAAGTGCTTCAGGAATACATTAAAGAAGCAGACAAGATCATGTACGAGATCAAAAAGGAAATGCACATGAGAATGGATCGCAGAAAGCGATGATCCGACACGGAAAACATATGAAGAATAAAATCGCAATATGCGCGAACGGCTGGAATTACGATCTGCTGTTCGAAGCGCTGGACGGAATTAAAGAATATGCGGCATCGAAAGATTTCGATTCTTTCGTTTTCTTAAGTTACGCTTCGTACAGTACCCGTGTTGAATGGATGCAGGGCGAACTGAATATTTATGAAATGATCAATCCAAATGATTATGACGGAGTGATCGTTTTTTCGAACGCGCTCAATTCTCCCACAAAAGCGGTAGCGCTTTGCAGGAGGATCAAACAGAGCGGTGTTCCTGTTGTAAGTGTCGGCATGGAGATAGACGGCATCCCTTCCGTATGTGTCAGCAATGAATCGGGAATGAGGGAACTTGTCGAACATCTTATAGAGCAGCACGGTGTAAAGAACGCATATTTTATAGGCGGAACTCCCGACCACGTTGACAGTCGTGAAAGACTTAAGGTTACCAAAGAGACGTTTGCCGCTCACGGTCTTGAACTGTCCGATAAAAACATAGGTTACGGAAGATGGGCCAATCATTATACCGATATGATAATCGACGAGATAGTCGATTCCGGAAAAGGACTTCCCGATGCCTTTATATGTGCCAATGACGTTATGGCCATGGCTGCCTGTACAAAGCTTGAAGAACGCGGATTTCTGGCTCCCGAGGATGTGATCGTTACCGGATTTGATGCGATCGACGAGGCCAAAAAGTTCTATCCCGCCATGACGACTGTGGAACGCAATTATAAAGAAGTCGGCAAAAACGCCTGCAAGATCATTTTTAGTCTGATCGAGCATGAAGACAGTTCGCTGTACGAGAAAGTGGAGTCGATCTTTTCGTGCGGCGAGTCCTGCGGCTGCAGAGGAAAAAGAGATTATGCGGCCGATCGGATAATGTACTGCAGGCAGTCTTTCAGACGTGAGTTCGATGAAAGACAGCTTGAACAGAATGAGCGTGTCATCCGTCAGTGGCTGACCGACATGCCCAGTTACGATATATTGAAAGAAACACTGAGCGATCACTATCAAAGGAATCATCAGTTTGAGGGTGACGACTTTTATATCTGTATCAACAAAGAATATTTTACCGATGTTATGACCGACGAAAAAGAGCTTTTGGCCAAAGGAAGAGTTTCCGAAATGGATGCGCTCGTTTCAATAAGAAACGGTATAGTTGAAAGTGGCCTTAAAGTCGATGCTCACACGATCGTACCCGGTTATTTTAAGACAAAGGAAGAGCAGCATGTTTACTTTTTCCTTCCTTTGCACGATATGGAGCACAATTGCGGTTATGTTGTCTTTAAGGATTTTCCGGGCATCATCCGTGCAAACATACTGTATCCGTATATGGAGCAGCTTCAGCAGTCAATAAAGCTCATGAGAACAAATTTCAGACTCAGGATGCTCTATGATCGCGATCAGATGACGGGGCTTTACAATCGTTTCGGATATGAGGGAAAAGCACTTCCTTTGTATGAAGACAGTTTGAAGAACAAAACAAAGCTGACGGTCATGTTTGTTGACATCAATTATATGAAGCATATTAACGATGTTTACGGACATCTTCAGGGTGACAATGCGATAAGAACCGTAGTTGCCGCCATAAATCAAAACATTGATAAAGACGCTATCGCCGTCCGTTTCGGAGGTGACGAATTCCTTCTGATCGCACCGGACTGTGATGAAAAGAGAGCATTGGAAATAAAGGAATCCATCCTTTTTATGCTCGATAAAAGAAGCAAAGAAAAAACCGATCCTTACGATATTTCCGTAAGTATCGGCTATGTGGTATCGGATCCGACGTCCCGCAAAGGGGCAACTCTTCAGGATTATATCAGAGAGGCGGACAATAAGATGTACGAGATCAAAAAGGAAATGCACAAGCAGCTTGATCGCCGTAGATCAGACAGATAGTTAAAGGGTTGCTTTTATTTCCTTTACATACTCGTCGTAATCTCTGATGTATTCGTTTCCGTCGTAGTGTGTGCTTGCAAGGCACAAAAGGACCGAATCGGCGGAAAAGTCGTACATCTCTTTCCATACCATTTTCGGAATATATATGCCTGTATTTGGACGGTTAAGCGAGAACACCATTTCGTTCCCCATACCGTCCATTACTTTTACCTTGCTCTTTCCGGCAACGTTTATGAGCACAAATTCGGAATCGCGATTCGCATGCTGTCCGCGAACGACCGTTGCGTCCGAACCGAAGATATAAAAGACCCGCTTGGGTTCAAAAGGAATATCCTGCTCACCCTCGCATACAACAAGACTTCCTCTCTCGTCTCCGAGGTCTTTAAATTCTATCATTCTTGTTTCGAGATAATTGTTCTTTATCATTTGTTTCCTCCGAAGGTGCGTTTTCTTCCGCCCCTGGCCAGTGCTTTTTTATGATCGATATTTGCCCGGTTTATCACGTCCTGCGCGATGAGCACAATGACCGTAAGTCTTAACAGGGCAAAAAGGATATCGAGGGGAGACCCCGTTTCATTACTATACAATAAGAATCTCACATATTCAAATAAAGTAACGATGATCGTCGTAGCGGAATAAACAAAGTAGTTTTTGTCAAGAAACGCCAGTATCACTATGATCATCTCACCTACGAAAGCATACCTGTCATGAATGTAAGGTAAAAAGAAAGCCATCGTAAGGATTACCAGTACCGCGATCTTTAAAAGCAGCATGGCGTCGAGCTTGATCCTTTTAAAGAAAAGATACAGGTAAAAAGAGATCAGTAACACAACCGTCAGTATTATTCCGATCGTGGCAGTTATGCTTGGCGGATCTTTTATAAACAGTCCGACGATCGTATAGAAGTTGGGATATCGTGTCGAGAGTGAGGTATCGACATTTTTTGCCTGACTGAGATAAAACCCCACAAGTTCTTTTAACGGGTGACCTTTCAAAATGAGAGGAATGCAGGTTAAGAAATAGATCGCCGGTATCCAGATCTTCTGAGAGATCTTCAGGATTTTTTCTTTTTGCACAAGCCATATGAACAAAGTTATGGGCATGATGAAGATCGTCTGAAACTTTATCGAATACGCTATGGCAAGGAAGATCATCGCAAGGTCGCCACCGTACTTGGCGCGGTGCTTTATGCATCTTATGAGGATATAGATACATAAAAGTATGAACGTGGTGTAGATGGAATCAAACTGTCCCCAGCAGGAAGCGTTCAGTATAAGAAGCGGATTGAACAAAACGGCACCGTAAATGATGATACGCTCTCTGAGCGTCGATTTTCCGTCTGTGACTTCGTGAAAAATGAGCAATGCGGTCATGGCAAGCAAAAAGTCGACCGTAGCAGGGATTATCTTGGTAATGAATTGGACCGAGAGGTTGGTCTGACAAAGAAGCGCAAATACGGTTGAGTATAAAGGCGAATAGTCCGATACGCTCATGGAAAGTGCATCGAGACCTTTGCCGGCAAACTGGCCGTGCCAGTACAGCTGCTGTGATATAAAGTCTGAAGACTGAAAAGGAAGAAAAACAACACGAACGATTGTGCCCAGCAGATTTACGAGCACCATGAAGAACAAAGGCTTGGGTGCCAGCATGAAAGGCTGAGCCGGACTGTTCTTTGACTTTTCCGATTCGGAAATGTCGCCTTCATAGATGCTCACATAAGGTTTTTTACGAAATGTGGTGACAATAAGCGTTTTAAGATCGGGTTTGATCCTTGCGTCCAAAGATACGGCATTGTTACAGTCTTCGAGTTTATCGAGAAGTAACAACAAAACAGCTCCGATGATCGCAACCGATAAAGAGGTAACGATCATAGAAGGCGTTATTGGAATCTGATATGCCGTGACTAAGGTAACCAGAAAGATCGTGATGACATAGACGGCGATCCTGGCTGTTTGAAAGCGCTTGTTCATAAAAATCTCAAATCTTGTTCGCGGGTTAATTGTGGTATTTTCTGTCCGTTTCGTACTTAGGCTCGCATGTTAAGTTCATGCCGAGCTTTCTGAATATTTTTTCGTCAACCGAAGAAAGAAGTACCGAGGAATGAACTTCGCAGTTTTTGAGTTTGTGAAGCTGGTCGAGCGCAAGACGAGCCTTCGGATTGGAGCCTGCACTGACGCTTAAAGCGATAAGTATCTCGTCGGTATGAAGACGGGGATTTTTGCTTCCGAGGTATTCGGTCTTTATTG
>JAEEGG010012532.1_pt1 | contig 18272 bp, 13 predicted proteins | sample 9134161 | NCBI WGS metagenome assembly JAEEGG01 (sample SAMN16246543, study PRJNA631951) | gut metagenome | biome: gut microbiome; feature: rumen; material: CR-attached | host: Bos | place: Iran: Karaj | collected 2018-10 | reverse complement strand
AAATGCTCCGCAAAATGGAGCGTAGAGTCGGGGGCGTTATTCAGCATATGGATAACGTCCTCGAGCATTTCTTCGGGGTGCACGACACCACGCTCCCAGAAGTTATTCGCGCCGGAGGGCTTGCGCTGCTTGCGCCAGTTATAGACGCGTCCGTTCTGATAGGCCTTAAACCACGTATGCTTCTCGTCCAAGTCCGCGAGTTCGGCGAGGCTGTTGCCTCCTGCGCCTACCCACACCTCCGCGTCATGGAAATACCGGAGGGTCTCTTCGATGGTGAGCGGAATGGAAGTCTCTCGCTCATCGTTATAGAAGGGATAGTCTGCGCCGGCGTCCTTGAAGAGGTAGGCGAGGTAGTTACGACCGGAAGGGACGTACCAGGTGCCACGAAAATTGTTTCCACTCATAATTTTCGTGGATTGAAGATTGGAGATTGAAGATTGGAGATTTAAATATCTCGTTTCCACTTCGTGGAAGACGGAGTCTGCTTGCGGGAGGCGTCCGGTGAGGGCACCGAGGACACGTATCCATTCGGCGCGTGCCAGTGGCGAGCCTTCCTGCCACTCGTTGATATAGATGGTGAACACGCCGAGTTTCTCCAGACGTGCCGCCTCGAGGTTGTCGTACTGGCCGTAGTTGACAGCAAGCAGGGCATCGAGTCCGGCTTGGAGGGTCCGTTCGGCAGAGGGTTTCATCGAGTCCCCGAGATCGATCTCATCGCCTTTGAGGGGCGTGTAGATGAGTTCCGGGTTGCAGACGGCAACGACACAATCGATGGCATCGATGGCATCGAGGAAGCCGACCTGGACGGTGGACATCGTACCGAGCCGACGCATGGGTTGTTGGATACAGACGCGCTGGTAGGGCTGGAAGACCTCCACGATCGTGCCGGTGTCGGTCGGGGTGATCTGAAAGCCCGTCGCGTACTTGTTCCCGGCAGGCACAGTCCCCTGCTCCGTGGACTGCTGAGCGCAGCCCACGAAGAGCAAGGAACAAAGAGCCAATAGCCAAGACTTAAAGTTCTGCACCGAGTACATTGAAGGTCTTGTCACCACGGATGATTACTACTTGACCGTTGCGAACGGTCTTAACTGCCTTCACAGCTGCGTTGGTGTTGCTGATAGCCTCCGTCGGAGCCTCTGCACCGAGGTTGTCAATACAGAAATACGACGGGGTATTCAAACCATACTCGCCCGTACGGCTTCCACTCATTTCAAAATACAGCTCATCGATCTCACCCAGCGAGCTGAGGTCTACATAGGTCCACTTATCCATGATGTTGGTACCTTCTGCCAAATCCACGAACACTCTCGCGTTCACGCCCACACCATTCAGTTTCGCGTAAACAATCAGCGTGAAATAATCATTCTCACCGAAAGGCTCACCTGCATAAGAATCACCTTTCGTCATCGAGCTGTATGCATAGACGCTATTGCAGACAAACATACCCGGAACAACAGCCGGTTCGTTCAGTTTGATCACGTCCTTATCTCCCCACGCATTCACATAAAATACAACGTAGTTCTGCCCTTCGTAGGCACCACCTGCAATCGACTTGTTAGCATCCTGAAGACCACCGAAGACGGTGTCGGAGTGGCTGGAAATAACAGCACCTGCAACAGATGAACCACTCCAAGAAACGGTCTCTTGCAGAGAGAAACTACCGCTCTCGAAAAAACCAATTGTGTCATTGGTGAACTTTAACTCCTGCTCTGCTGCGAGGTTAATGTTCTCGAAGTCTGCTACTTGCAGTTGAGCGAACATAGCGGTGCTCATCAAGGCAGCCGCTGCAAAAAAGAAAATCTTTTTCATAAATGTTTTGTTTTTAAATTGTTAATAAATGTTAATATAAAGTGTTGTTAGCACTATTGTACATGTAAATCGATGGCGCCGGCGACTTCGGTACTCAGTTCGCCGGTCATGTTCAGTATTTCATCCGAGGCATTATAGACGCGGACGAAGTCAATCGTCGGCAGACTGACGGAATGGCCCGCCGCGTCTACAGCCCAAGATATATCAAAACTCGTACCCTCTACATCCTTATTGGGTTTGTTATCCACGTAGCCGTACTCCAGAATATGCTGCACGTTCTGTCCGCTGACGGTGACAGTCTGCGGTGCAAGTCGGGTGCCGGTGAGCGTATACGCATCCGCCGCCAACCACTCGGGGTAGTACGGGTGCTTGTGGAAAGGATTTTGCAAGGTATCGCTCTCGCGCGTATAGGTGCGGGAGAACGTATGCTCGGTGGTGGGATCGTCATAGAGACAGCCCCTCAGTTCGTACCATGTATCATCGGGTTTGCCGTTTCGGTTGTCATCGCGACTGACGAGCACGATACCGGGTTCGGAACTGCCGTACTCGGTGGATCCCGTCATATAAAAGGCATTGCCGAGGATCTGTATATCGCGTCCTTCGAGGTTCGCCACGGAATGATCGAAACCGAAGGTGATGTACCCACCCCAACCGCCTAAGCTCACCAAGCCTCCGGCGTTGTTGGCGATCGCCTGTTCGCACTTACGACACATCGACTGAGCATCATCGCCTTCTTCGTACTTAGGCAACTCGTTGACGAACTGTCCCATCGCCGGCAGGTACTCATAGACGCGGGTGATGTACGGGGTCTTGGCCGGCGGTTCGGGTGTGTCTCCACCGCCGTGGATATCGTACTCCGCCGTCACACGGCAGAGGTGTCCGGGGATATCGCCCGTGTAGGTGGACCAATGCTCGACGCCGGTGTAGTCATAGCAATGCAGCACGCCGGACGAGACGTAGTTCTTCGCGTCGGTGATATAAAGCGCCTCGTTGGTGGCGAGCAGCCCATAGGGATTCTCGAAGGAAGAGATATCGATCGGTTGCGGTTGCTCCGTATAGTCGATGGTGGAGAAAGCGCGCAGGCGTTTGTTCGTATTATCCAGGATATAGGCGGTGGATCCCTGGATGGATATATTGGCACAGGGCGTCTGAATATGCGGTCCGTCGATGACGACTACCTCCGGCTGTATGTCGTTGTAATTACCCTGACAGCAGACCCACAGATAGCCTTGGTTGTCTGCGCGAAGACGGGTCGGGTTGAGTCCGACAACAATCTTCTCAATCTCCTCGAAGGACGCTATATCAATGACAGAGACGGTGGAGTCATAGCGGTTGGTGAGGTAGCCGCCGGAGTTGCAGACATAGAGTTTATCGCCCCGCACGCACAGTTCGTCGGGTTGGTGCCCGACCTTGACCTCGCGCGTGATCTGCAGGCTGGCGGTATCGACCTCATAGACGGATCCTAAGAGTTCGGGATCGGCTATCGAACCCACATAGGCGCTGACGTACAGTTTGTCGCCCTTGAACGCCATGTAGCGGCAGTTCGGGATATCGATCTGACCGATATGACGGGCTTGCATGTCCATGACCTCCACCTTATGCGAGCAGTTGATGACGGCATAGAGACGCGAGCCGTATTGCTGAATATCATTGCCCACATCCCCGAGTTCCTTCACTTGGTTGGGGTTCTGCGCACCGTACCAGTTGGCGTAATAATCGCCGGCATGGAGATTCATGTAGTCGAGGCGGGCTTTGTTGGAACCCATATTTCCCTCACAGAGGACGTATAACCCACCCTCACGCACCTCGTCCGTGACGTGCGTTCCGATAGTCGGGTAAACGACTTCGTCCTTGCGGCAGGACGTTAGCAATATGACACAGCACAAGGCTAATATCTGAAAGCGACGGTACATCTTACATTTTGTTTAGGCATCGGGTAGTTCCGGATCACCTCGTAATCCTGCCCGAGCAAGTTATTGATTTCTATGTTTGCTTTGAGCCAGTAGCGCTGAATGCACCACTCGCCGTAGATCGTCATATCGTGGGTGTACCACGGTTGGACGTGGTTATAGACAGTGTTCTCCTGCTGGCTGTAGCGTTCGCCGACGTAGATGAACGAGTAGTTGAGACCGTAGTGGTCGCCACGTTTGCTGGTCCACTCGAGTCCTGCCACCGCGCTGCCGCTATGCCAGGGGATGTACGGGATTTGATGGCCGTAATAGGTGTCGGAGGGGTTGGTGACATCGATGGCGGTGTTGTAGGTGTAGTTCAGGCGCGTGCGGAGCACGAAGCGCAGCGGCAGATAGAAGGACATATCCGCTTTCGCATCAATGCCGTTGATCTTCACCGTACCGAGATTGAGCATCGTCCAGCGGAACTGCTGTCCCTTCGGATAAGCGATGATCTTATCGGTGACGCGGTTATAGTAGTAAGAGGCAGTGAACGATAGATCATAAGTCTTCGTGACCTTACGATAAGCCACCTCCACACTGTGCTGGCGGGCTAACTCCGGACGGAGGTTGGCGTTACCCAGATCGGTGTAATAGAGGTCGTTAAAGGTCGGATAGCGATAACTCTGCTTGTAGAACGCATTGAGGCTCAAGTCGATCTTCGGGTACGGACGGAAGGACACGAAAATTCCCGGGGTAATTTTCGGATTTTCGATTTTCGATTTTCGATTTTGGATGGCCGTCATCAGCACGGAAGCCTGCAGGCGGAGGTACTCCTTGAAATTGAAAGCTGTCGCGGCAGAGAGCCAATGCGAGTGACGGTCAAAGAACTCGTTAGAGTTCTCCAACAAGAGGTTCTCGCGATTGAGGGCATTGTACTGGTAGTCGTACGCCACGGAGAGGTCCCACCAGTTGAAGACCTGTATCTTATTTGCCAGCGAGAGATAGACCTCCTGCTGGAGGTACTCGTTGTTGGATGGCAGGAGCTTTTCGTCGTAGTTCTTATAGTGGGTGTAGTCGTTCGCGTACTTGAGCAGCAGGCGTGTACTCCATCGGTTCCACCACACGTCTTGCCACGTGCCCTGCACGAAGGTGTTCCTATCCCGGAGGCGCTCACCGTTTCGCCAGACGTTATTGACGATCGCGCCGGGTACACCGCGTTCCGACCAGTAGTTATAGACATGCACGCGCCAGAAGCCGGTGGTGCGGTAATAATGATGCAGCCCGAGTTCCGCCCGCACGGCATTGATATCGCCGTTCTGGCGTACAGCGGTGGTGTCATAGGCGGTCGTGCCGTCCGGCAGCACGCGCTTGTAACGGAAGGGGTATTTGCCGTTCGAGTAAACATACTCGGCATCGAGGGTGAGGGACAGCGCGTCCGTCAACTTGACATCGACGCCCACGTTGGGGTTCGCCAGCGCAAACGACCCAAAGCGCATTTGCGCGCGTACGTGTGTGCGCTCGCCCGTTTTAAAATAAGGTTTGCGCGTAGTGAGATAGACGTTACCCGCCGCACCGAACTCCTTGGCGGACTGGAAGATATCGGATTTCTGGCCTTTGTAGAGTTGGATCTGCTCGAGGTTATCGAGGCTGAAACGTCCCAAGTCCACCTGTCCGTTCTGGGCATTGCCGAGTTGCACGCCGTTGTAGTACACGGCGGTGTGCTGGCTACCCATCGAGCGAACGTTGATAGTCTTGATACCTCCTACTCCACCGTAGTCCTTGAGTTGGACGCCCGAGAAATAACGAATCGCGTCTGCCACCGTCAAGGCGTTGAGACGCTGCAGCTCCTCGCCCTTGAGGGTCTGCGGAATGATGATATCCTTGGTTAAGGCACGCGCCGTCACCTCGACCTCCTCGATGTGGAAGTCGTTGTAGAGGGTGTCGCCGGCTTGCTCCGGTTCTGAACCGGTGTTCTGTGCCAGCGCAGACAATGCACCAAGTGCGGCAAAAAATATGAATATATTGCGTCTTATCATCGTTTCGTCCAGTCCTGGGGACTACTCCTTTGCGCAAAGAGGGAAGCGATCTGGCTTAGACCCGTAGGTCATCACAGTTGCCGGTCAGCCCGGGATTCGCACCCGTGTTCTCTTCCGTTCCTTGCCTTACTTTTTAGCAGGGTCAGTAGTTAAATCTATACCTAATTTTTTAAATGTTTTCCAATCTACTTCTTTGAGCATCACAGTCGAGTGCGCCTGACAGCCCTTGAGCAGCGGCAGCGTATCGAGTGCTTTGCGGCAGTTCTCATCTTGCAGCGAGAGGACCGACAGCGCCACGAGTACCTCATCGGTATGGAGGCGCGGGTTCTGGCCGTGCAGATAACTGATCTTCATGCGCTGGATCGGTTCGATGATATTCTCCGGGATCAAACGCACGTCATGATCGATGCCCGCGAGTTCTTTCATCGCGTTGAGCAAGAGTGCGGCGGACGAGCCCAAGAGATCGCCGGCTTCGGCGGTGATGATACGTCCGTCCGGCAGTTCGATCGCAGCAGCGTGCGCGAAAGCACCGTCATGCAGTGCGCCGGTGAGGGCTCTGCGTTCGCGTGCTGCCACCGTCGTGCTGCGGTATGCCGTGGTGATACCTAACTGCTGCATCAGGAGCGCGATCTTCTTGATCTCCGCGTCATTGCATTTGCCGTTGGCCAGATGGCACAGCGCCTGGAAATAACGCCGGATGATCTCCTGCTTGCTCGCCTCGCGTACGGCTTCGTCATCGCTGATGCAGAAGCCCACCTGGTTGACGCCCATCTCCGTAGGCGAGTGGTAGGGGCTCGAGCCGTAAATCGAGGTGAACAGCGCTTCGAGCACCGGATAGATCTCTATATCGCGGTTGTAGTTGACGGCCGTCTTACCCGTGGCTTCCAGATGGAAGGGGTCGATCATATTGACGTCGTTCAGATCGGCTGTAGCCGCTTCGTAGGCTACGTTGAGCGGGTGCTTGAGCGGCAGGTTCCACACAGGGAAGGTCTCGAACTTCGCGTATCCGGCTTCGTGTCCGTGCTGCTGCTCGTTATATAGTTGGCTCAGGCACACCGCCATCTTACCGCTACCGGGACCCGGCGCTGTCACAACTACCAGCGGACGCGTGGTCTCGATATAATCATTGCGGCCGAAGCCATCCGGCGACGCGATCAGATCGACGTTATGCGGGTAGCCGTCGATGATATAATGGTAGTACACGCGAATGCCCTTGCGCTCCAGACGCTGGCGGTAAGCATCCGCCGAACGCTGACCGGAGTAATGGGTGATGACCACCGAGGAGACCATAAAACCGCGGTGCATGAACTCATCGCGCAGACGCAGCACGTCCTCGTCGTAGGTGATACCTAAGTCCTGACGCACCTTATTGCGCTCGATGTCCTCGGCGGAGAGCACGATGACGATCTCCAGCGAGTCCCGCAGTTGCGTGAGCATCTGCAGTTTGCTGTCCGGCATGAATCCCGGCAGTACCCTACTCGCATGCAGGTCATCGAAGAGCTTACCGCCCAACTCCAGATACAGTTTGTTGCCGAACTGCGCTATGCGCTCGCGGATATGCTCCGACTGCACCTGAATGTATTTATCGTTATCAAAAGCTTGTTGCATATATTAATCTTTTTTTTCTTGTTGCTTTGTCTCTTCGTCGTCTTCGTCATGGTGGTAATAGTAGTACGAACGGTAGGCCTTATCGTCCTTGACTAACTTGCCGTAGAGCTTGCCGTACAACTTACCGTAGCGTTTGGCTCGGCTGCTGTCGCCACCGTAGCCGTATCCGTAGCCGCCGTAGCCACCGTAGCCGAAGTGTCCGTAACCGTAGCCGCCGTAACCGCCGTAGCCGTAGCCGTAGCCGGAACCGTAGGAGTGACGTCCCTCGGTCGGGATATCGGACAGCACGATCTGCACTTTCTCCGGGTTGTCCACCACCTCCGCCATCTGCTCGAGCGTCTGCTTGCAGAAGGACTTGTTGGTCTGCATACAACGGATGACGAATAGGCACATGTCGCTATGCTCGATGATTGCGTACGCATCCGGCACCAGACCGATCGGCGAGGTATCGATGACGATGTAATCGTATTGCTCGCGCAGCTTGGCGATCGTCTGACCTAACTTATCCGCATGCACCAACTCACCCGGGTTCGGCGGGATCGTACCGGCGCGCACGAAGTCAAAGCCGAACGGAGTGTCCTTCAGCATCGTATCCTTCAGTTCGCAGTCCCCGATGAGGTAGTTCGACGCACCGTCACCGTTCTCCATACCGAGCTTGGTGTGGATATTCGGTTTACGCAGGTCGAGGTCGACCAGCAGGGTCTTGCGTCCCGTCATGGCGTAGAGCGCCGCGAGGTTGGTACTCAGGAAAGTCTTACCGTCACCGGACTCCGTGGAGGTGACGCAGATAACCATCTTGTCCTTGCGCTTGAGCACGAACTCAATACGCGTTCGTATCGCACGTAGCATCTCCGCGTAGGACGATCGAGGCGAAGCGCGCACGAGCGTCGGGTTCTGACTCTTGGCGTGACGCAGCGTACCGATGAGACGGAAGAACTTGAGCTTCACGACATCCTTCGGCGAGCGGATCTTGTTATTGAGCAACTCGCTGAGGATGATGAGCGCCATCGGAATGAGGAAACCGATGATGAGATAGGTCGAAGTGGTCTTCGACTTCGCCTTGGCGTTCATGATCGCTGTCGTACGAGCCTTATCCATGATGGAGTTGTCCGGCGTGTTGGACGCTTTCTGGATCTCTGCCTCGGCACGTTTCTGCAGGAAGAAGGTGTAGTAGTTATCGTCGATGCGATAGTTACGCTCGATGGCAACCATCTGCAGCTCTTTCTCCGGCAGTTGTTTGATAGAGCGCTCTACCTCGTCGTAGCGGCGTTTGAGGTCGGATTTCTCAATCTCGAGCGAAGCACGCATGGAGCTCACCACCTCTTCGATAGCGGTCTTGACGTTCTCAATATCCTTGGTGTACTTAGCGTAGTACACGTTCTTCTCCGTCAACTCGCCGCGCTGGATACGCAGGTCGTTGAGTTGTTGCACGAGTCCGATCAGTACGGGTTCGTTCACACCCATCGTGGTCGGGGCGATGACGACGCCGTTCTCGATATTCTGATGGATATAACCGATGAGGTAGTCGAAATAAGTCTCACGCAGACGGAGCTCCATCGAGTGCTGGTCGTACGAAGCGATGCGTCCCATCAGCTGACCGGCATAGGAGTTCACATCCACGAACTTATTCTCCTGGCGGAAATTGGTCATCGCACCTTCGCTCACCTGCAGCGAGGACTGGAGGTTCTCCAGCTGCTCGTTGATGAAGCGGATGGAGTTCTCTGCCACAGCGTTCTTCTGCTCGAGGTTCTGCAGCAGGTAGATCTTCGCCAGTTTATCGATGAACTCGCAGTCACGTTGGGGTGTCTCGCTGGTGAGCGAGAGTGCCAAGACGGTTGATCCTTCGGTGACGAAACTCAACTGCAGACGACTCATGAACTCATCGACGAGCGACTCGTGCGTACGGAAACGGAAGTAGATCTTGCCGCTGTTGATCATCAGTTCGGTCGGCCAGACGGTGATGTCAAACAGCGAACAATGCACGGGTTCGCCGTACTTCACATCCAGTTCGAGCGGCATCTCTTCGTCGGTGGACGATATATGCATCGTACCGTCCGAACGGAACAGCACCTGATACATCGGTCCATAGGCACGCGCATCGACATGCGAGGGCTCCACGATGATCGGCGTCTGACGATAGAGCTGGCGGGTCTTGAAACGTCCCTGCGTGATATACTCCACGTTGAGGAACGGCAGAGAGTCCACCACTCGGCTCATCAGGTCGTACGACCCGAGCATGATCATCTGGTTGTTCACGTTCTTATACCCTGCGTCCACACCGAAGCCGCTCATCAGCGCCGAAGAGCTACCGTAGGTTGCACTCTCCTTGATGACGATCGTTCCTTGAGAGAAATACGAAGGAATCCAGCGACGGTTCTTGAGCATCGCCAGACCCAACGCGATCACGATAGCGATCACGAACAGGTACCAGTAATGCAGGAAAGTGAAGAGCCACTCGAGCGGATTGAAGTTCAAACCGCCGTCATCCTCGTCGTTGTTCTGCTGGGGATCCGCCATGTAATACTGCTGGTTTGCTCCGGCTTGGTAATACGCATTGCTCGGATGGTAATACGGATTATTACCTCCGGGTTGATAATATTGATTGTTGTTTTCCATATGCTATTTATACAGGTATGCTACGTAGTTCAACACGGTGGTGAGCAGCGCCACACTACTCGTGATAAGGCTGATAAAGCCCGAGTAGTTCTGGACGGTATAGAAGCTGTTCTTCGTACGCGCCACATAGATGACATCGTTCGGGTACACATAGTAGTACTTGGAGTCAATGATCGAGTTGGTACGCATATCGAACTCCAGCACCTCGGGTTCTTCGCCGTTGTCGCGCGGACGGATGATGCGTATATGACGCCGGTCGGCGCTGGTCATCACATCGCCTGTCATAGCGAGCGCCTGGAAGATATTCATCTTCTCCTTGTAGATATAGAACTGTCCCGAGCGGGCGTCACCGACCACCGAGAAATACTTATTGTACAGCGCCACTTTCACGTCCGCATCGGGGATGATCTCGCGGAACGCCGCTTTGATCGTATCCTGTGCCTCTATCTCCGTCAGGCCTTGGATCTTCACCGGCTTCAAGAACGGCAGATCGATCGTTCCGTCCTCGTGCACACGATAGGAGTTAGCGTACTGACCGGACGTATTGGCGTTGTTCGCACCCAGCATCTTACTCATCGTCTCGTCCATCGTGATGAGGCGGTAGATGATCTCATCGTTGATGCGGATACGGTAGGGCTCATAGGCCACCGAGTCGTACACCGGCAGCTTATTGCACTTGGTCGGTTCTTGCAGATAACCGATCACACGATGGCTGTAACAACTCGACAGCATCACGGCAACCAAGCCGAGCAACAAAACAATACCTTTTCTCATTTTGATGCCCCCTTTCCGTAATACTTGTTGACGTGATTGATACCCGTCTGCACGATCGAGTAGATGAACACACCGAACGAGATCGTAGCCGCGGTGACACCGATGACGGTGGTCACGTGGTTGATACCGAAGCTGTATCCAGGAATCTTACGGACATAGATGATATCGTTCGGTTCGATATAGTAAAACTCCGAGTTCACGATCTCTTTGGAGCGCACATCGAAGGTCTTGATGGTTGTCACGCCGTCTTTCTCGCGCACGATCTTGATCTCACGACGGCTGTTGAACTCACCTAAGTCACCCACCATGGCCAAGGCCTCGAAGATGGTCATCTTCTCTTTGTTGATCGAGTACCGACCGCTCTGCGCACCGATGACAGAGAACGAACGGTTGACGATATTGACCTCCACCGAGACCATCGAATAACCGGGGATCTCCTTGAGTAACTTACCCAACTCCTCCTCCAACTGGTACTTCACCTCACGCGTCGTCTTGCCCACCACGTGCTGCTTGCCGATAGTCGGGAAGTCGATATTACCCTCCTCGTCAATGAGATAGGTGTAGAGGTCGTACGAACCGTAGGTGCTGTTTCCCATCTGCTGACGCATCTGCGACGCACTCGAACCGCCGGCGTTGTACATCTGCATCACCTTCGGATCCACCGAATACACATAGACGTACAATCGGTCGTTGACACGCAGCTGGTAGTCCTCAAAACTCAGCGTATCCGCATAATGAGGAATATGCCTGTCCGGCTCCTGCATGTAGTTCACCTTCCGCGCCGTCACACAGGACGAGAGCGCCAGACCAACTACTGCCAGAAAGAATAAATATTTGAATTTTGAAATCATAAATCTTAAATCTTCAATTCGCGCTAGCGACGCTCGTCCCATCCGAAGGGGTGTTTGGCTAATGGTAACTTGGCAAGCGGGTGATAGTCGCCGACGAGTCCGATCGGTTCGGCATGACGGATCTCAGCCACCGTCTCGATGCACGGTCGCGCCTCGCTGATACGGAAGCCCTTACCGGCAAGAATCTGCTTGTAAGACTCCGTGTGCAACTCCGTGAAGCCCTGACTGAACTCAAACTCCTCGCCGTCGATATTAAGCGTACGGTAGGTGCGTTTCTCGCCCTGCACCGCATTCTCCGGCAGACACGCCGCATTGATACTAAGGAAATAGCGCACGCGCGCGTGCTCGAGCTCGAGGTACCCCGCCACGCGGTCGAAGGACATCACATGCACTATATTTCGCTGCACTTTACCGAAGATCCACTCCAACATATCGTAGAAATGAACGCCGATATTCGTCGCGATACCGCCACTCTTATGGACGTCACCTTTCCAGCTCGCATAGTACCAGTTACCGCGGCTCGTGATATAGGTCAAGTCCACGTCATAGACCTTCTTTGGGTCCGCCGCCAACTCGCTCTCCACTTTCGCCTTGAGCGCACGGATCTTCTCATGCAGACGCAACTGCAGGATCGTGTAGGCCTTATGGCCCGTCTCCTTCTCCAGCTCCACGAGGTTGTCGATGTTATACGGATTCAACACCAGCGGCTTCTCACAGATCACATCGCAGCCCAGACGCAAACCGTATCGAATGAACGCATCGTGCGTGTAGTTCGGCGTACAGATCGACACCCAACTGAGCGGGTTGTCCGTACGCATCTGCTTCGAGCAGAAACGGTCGAACTGCTCATTCTCCGTATAGAAAGAACAATCCGGGAAGGACGAATCCAGACGTCCTACACTATCGAACTTATCGTACGCCACCAGCAGGTTGTTGCCCGTGTCCGCGATCGCTTTGATATGTCTCGGCGCAATATATCCCGCCGCTCCGATCAATGCAAAATTTAATTTATTCATCATTTTCCAGTGAGTGTATGTACTCTGTCGGGACCGTCTCGAGCGGTTGGGGTCCGCGAGAGTCGTCGAGCATGGGGCGAGTTGTCTCGACGAGTAGCATACACGAACGATTTATATTTTTATTAAAAACTTTTTTATTATATTTTTAAAATTTTGTACAAACAATTCTTTGAGCCACGCGCCGCGGTTATTCGTCCACCGCTGCGGATGGGTCGTCATCATCACGTGCTCGGGCAGTCTCCCCTGCTCTATCGCCGCGATCAACTGCTCCGTCGTGTGCCACGTCAGACCGGCTTTCGTCCACGCATCCTGATGGTCGGGTATCTTATCCCGCACGCTGACCTTGTAGCCGTCCCAGCAGCGCCCCGTGTCCGTCAAGTAGAACACATCGCTGAAGTCCGTGTCCAGATACGGCTCGCCGAGCAGCCCGAGCGTCTTATAGTCGTAGGTCTTCCAGAGCTCTTTGCTGTCCCACTTACTCGTCGGCGCACCGTGCATGCAGATCGTCTCCACCGCGTAGTACTGCCGGAAATAGTCGAGCCAAGTCTGAAAATGATCCCATGCTTTCTCTACCTCCCCGCCGCACAAGCTCATGTCCTCGTAGTGGTAGCCGATCTCATGTCCCAACGCCACGATCGCCCGGATGATCTCCGGCTGATTGCTCTCCTTCCCTATGCGGAAATAATACGTCGCCTTCGCACCCAACGCGTGCTCCAACTGCGCCGTCTTCAAGCTATTCTCCGGCTTAGCATCGACATCGTGCCTTAAGATCACGAATTTCTTCTCTCTCTCCCCTTTTATATATTGTGCATACGAGATTAGTTTATATCCCTTTGCTTGAAGGGTCTCTAACAAAGATCTATATATGTCTAAACTAAAATCTCTCATCGCTCAGCGCGCATGGGGTTCTCCAAAAAGTCTTTGTACGCGAGGCGGATACCCTCCTCCAGCTCGGTCTTATAGGTCCACCCGAGTGCAGTCGCTTTGCTCACATCTAGCAGCTTACGCGGCGTACCGTCCGGACGCGTCGTGTCCCACAGGATCTCGCCTTCGTAACCCACGACCTTCGCCACGAGTTCCGTTAACTCTTTGATCGTCAGCTCTTTGCCCGTACCGGCATTCACCGTCTCGTTGCCCGAGTAGTTATTCATCAGGAACACGCAGAGGTTCGCCAGGTCGTCCACATACAGGAACTCGCGCAGCGGACTACCCGTTCCCCAGCAGGTCACACTCTTCTTGCCCTCTACCTTCGCCTCATGGAAGCGGCGAATGAGCGCCGGCAGCACGTGACTGTGTTCGGGGTGGTAGTTATCGTTCGGACCGTAGAGGTTCGTCGGCATGACAGAGATATAATCCGTGCCGTACTGGCGGTTGAGGAACTCGCAGTACTTGAGACCCGAGATCTTCGCGAGCGCATACGCCTCGTTCGTCTTCTCCAACTCACCCGTCAAGAGACACGATTCTTTCATCGGCTGCGGTGCCAGACGCGGGTAGATACAAGACGAACCCAAGAACTCGAGTTTCTTGACGCCGTTCTTCCACGCCGCGTGAATCACATTCATCTCCAGAATCATGTTATCGTACATGAAATCCGCCAGATGCCGCTCGTTGGCGATGATACCGCCTACTTTCGCCGCTGCCAGGAACACATACTCCGGTTTCTCAGCCGCAAAGAACGCTTCTACCGCCTCTTGCCGGCACAAGTCTAACTCCTTATGCGTCCGTGTGATGATGTTCGTGTATCCCTGCCGCTGCAGTTCGCGCACAATCGCGCTTCCCACCATCCCCCGGTGTCCGGCAACGTATATTTTTGAGTTTAGTTCCATCATTTTACAATTCCTTTCTCGAGATACTCCGCCGCATTGAAGTGCTCAGTCGTCACTTTCTTCATATCGTGCTTCACCATCAACTCCACCAGCTGCTCAAAGCTCGTGCGCTGCGGGTTCCAGCCCAAGACGCGCTTCGCCTTACTCGGATCGCCTAACAGGTTCACCACATCGGTCGGTCGGTAGAAATCCGGACTCACGGCTACAACCACCTTACCGGTCTTCACATCGATACCTTTCTCGTCCACGCCCTTGCCTTCCCAGCGTAACTCAATACCCGCATGATGGAATGCCAGCGTCGCGAACTCACGCACCGTGTGTTGAACGCCCGTTGCAATCACAAAATCATCCGGTTGGTCCTGCTGCAGGATGAGCCACATACACTCAATATAGTCCTTCGCATAACCCCAATCTCGGAGCGAATCCAGGTTGCCCAAGTACAGACACTCCTGCTTTCCTTGGGCGATGCGGGCAGCGGCGAGCGTGATCTTACGCGTCACAAATGTCTCGCCTCTTCGCTCACTCTCATGGTTAAACAAGATGCCCGAGCAGCAGAACATATGATACGCCTCGCGGTACTCTTTGATGATCCAGTAGCCGTATAACTTCGCCACAGCGTACGGACTGTACGGATGGAAAGGTGTCTGCTCGTTCTGCGGCACCTCTTCTACCTTTCCGTACAACTCACTCGTCGAAGCCTGATAGATCTTACAGGTCTTCTCCAGATGGTTCGTACGAACGGCCTCCAAGATACGCAGCACACCGACTGCATCCACGTCCGCCGTGAACTCCGGGGCATCGAAACTCACCTGCACATGACTCTGCGCCGCGAGGTTATAGATCTCATCCGGCATCACTTTGCCCACCAATTTCACGAGCGACATCGAGTCACTCATGTCGGCATAATGCAAGTGAAAATGCGGCGTGCCCTCCAGATGCGCAATCCGCTCACGATAGTCCACCGACGAGCGACGGATGATACCGTGCACCTCGTAACCCTTCTCCAACAAAAACTCCGACAGATAACTTCCGTCCTGTCCCGTAACACCTGTTATTAATGCGATTTTTGCCATAAAAATCCAAATTAGCGTGCAAAGATACTACTTTTTTCTGACATGTGCAAGCGCGCGCGCATTTTTTCATCTTTTTTTCTTTTGCTCTGCTGTTATGCGGCTCATTCCTTCTCTATTGGCAAGTACCTGCGGTGCTGTCTCTTTTTTGCTATTTAGTGGGTACCTTCGGTGGTGCGCGCTGCGGTGTCCGCCTCTGTTCGTTCCTTGCAGGCGGATTCTATCCGCCGCCGTTCTGTTTCGTCCATTAGCCCGGCATTTGATGCCGGCTTAGTACGTCCCCTTCAAGGAGCGTGAGCTCCGTCCCTCTATGTCCATTATGCGGCATATCATGCCGCTCGCTTCGCTGTCCGCCCTCTGCGTGCGGACATATTCTATTTTCCTCCGTCTCACTATTGTTTCGCCCGCCCGGAGGAAAATTGGCAAGTACCTGCGGTGCTGTCTCTTTTTTGCTATTTAGTGGGTACCTTCGGTGACGCGCGCTGCGGTGTCCGCCCCTGTTCGTTCCTTGCAGGCGGATTCTATCCGCCGCCGTTCGGCTTCGTCTATTGCGTCCAGATGATATTTGGACATTTTTCGCTGAAAAATCCCTTTTTCTCTTGCATATGTCAAAATTTCTTTGTACCTTTGCACCCGATTTTGATCATTAGCGCAAAGCGTTGCGCTCAACATATTTATTAGCATTACTATTATTTCGCGTTTGCCGAAAACCCGCCAAGTTTTAAGGAGATAAGCTGCAAAATAATATGCAAAGGCTTCCGCTTGTAGGACAGCCTTCGTTATACAATAATAGTTTCTTGCACTTCTGTGTGAGTTTCTTAGTATAACGTAAGGTCTCCTTGGCGGGTTACCTTGGCACGCGATAAGAAACTCGCACTTTTCTTATCGTCACGGATTGATAGGATGCAAACAACAACTATCAATCATGAAGAATATAGACAGTATCTTTCGTTTGTTAAGCCTGGTGTGTTTGACAATTATCCCCATCTATCCTAACGTTATTTATGCGCAAATTAACGACTCCGGTTTGAGTTATATGATAACCGGTCTCATTTTCTCGTTGCCAATAATAGCACTTATCTCGCTTTGTCGGCATAAATGGGTTTACTGTATCCTGACAACAATTCTTACGATCCTTGCACTCATAGATTTAACTATGGTCGATTTGTACAAAGACTACCTTCTCCCAGGAGGAATCATCTCGACCATCAAAACAAATCCGCAAGAAGCATCAGAATTCTACCATACCAACCTTCACGAGGTTTTCAATTGGATTCCATTATTGCTCACTTGCATCGTGAGTTGTGTTTTGTACAAGCCTTCTCAAAATTGCAAAGCCTCCGCATACATAGTAATTGCCTCTCTCGTTGTGGCTCCGATCTTTGTCTCTTACAAATTAGTCGGCTTCTACAAAGGACAAATCACGCTCCGATATTATGTGGACAACCGAATATGGAATCGTCCTCCATATAATGTTCCATACCAAAGCATCAATGCCCACAAGAGCATGCAGCGCAAAAAAATGTGGGAGAATATGAAAAATATCTATATGGGCGCTCATCAGACCATCTTCCCCTCCGATCAAAAAGAGATATACATCTTTGCCATAGGCGAATCATTGCGCTATGATAATGTGTCGCTTAATGGTAAATATCGCCGTTCAACAACTCCGCGATTAGAGGCCAAGGAAAACAACATTATGATTTTCGATGATTACTTCTCGCAAGCATGTCTCACTATGTATTCCGTGCCGCAATTAGTTACTCGTGCTACTCCTGATAATTATGAAATCAACTATGCCGAACGATCTATTATTGAGCCATTTAGGGAGTGTGGTTTTAAGGTCTTCACCGTCGTCAGTAGCACAAATCTCCTTTCGTACGAAAAATATCTTTCAGATGGTGTAGACTCACTTATTATCGTGCCGAATGTCGTCGAAGACGGAGAAATTTTATCTGGTGACAAGACGATGATTCATATTGTAGATTCCTTGGCGCAACAACACGATAAGTTATTTATTATGATGCAATTTATGGGCAATCATAGTTTCTTTACCAACTATGAGAGAGAGTTTGAACTTTACAATCCAAATTCGAATAACTGTGCACCTGAGTTAGTTCGCGATAGTACCATGCTTATCAATGCCTACGACAATAGTATCTTATACACGGACTACATTCTTTCCTCCATTATAGACCAAATCAATAGACCAAATACCGTTTCTGCCTTTATGTTTGTTTCTGATCATGGCGAAGAAATCGGTCACGGAGGGGCTGGACACGGAGGAAATTGTACACCAACTATACAGGAGTATCACGTACCTTTTATCTTCTGGTGGTCGGATTCCTACTACTCTCTCTATGCCAACAAAGTCACCAACGCTCAATCGCGCAAGCAAGCTAAATTGAATGGAGATAACATCTACTATACACTATGCGACTTAGCAGATATCCAACTATCCGAACAATACAACAATCCTTTATGGAGCGTTCTCTCACCAACATTCTGCGAGCATGAACGTCTCATTCTTGTCCCGGACGGCGTGACGTGTATTCACCCTGATAAATAATCCTACCTTCGTTCATTTCCAGAGATTGTATCCTGGGTCCAAAACGTTTGTCCATTTCAGGGCAATTGTATTGCCCGCTCATCTATCCGAGACGCTCCCCGCGCCTCGGATTTTTATTCGTTGTGAGTATATGTCTCAATCGAGACCGTCTCGAGCGGATGGGGAACGCGAGAGTCCGGGACAGAGCCTGCAGGGGGATTGGCAG
>JAEEGG010012531.1_pt1 | contig 18273 bp, 14 predicted proteins | sample 9134161 | NCBI WGS metagenome assembly JAEEGG01 (sample SAMN16246543, study PRJNA631951) | gut metagenome | biome: gut microbiome; feature: rumen; material: CR-attached | host: Bos | place: Iran: Karaj | collected 2018-10 | reverse complement strand
AGGTACTATGTTGTTTGAGAGGATACCCATACCCGAATTGTTTAACAAACCAATTAATAACGTCCCAAAGGATGATGGTCAGCTCGATTTATTTCAAGACCTCAAATCTTAACGGGACAGTAGTGATTATATAATAATTAATTATTATATAATATATAAAATAAAGGTAAAATTTCCCTTTTTATAGGTATCTTCTATTGATTTTGAATTTTGCAAATGAAACGGTGACACGGTCTTAAGATACTATGACATTCTGTCCGTTTGAATGATGGATTATCTGTAAACATTTTTCGTATACAAACATTTAACATCTTGACAATGTGGAAGATAAGGCTAGTGTGGAATGGAGTTTTCAGAAGAATCTTACCTCCGTAATCACCTGGGCTCCTACGCGTTCATTGATGCGCTTGGCCAAAGTCGTGCGTTCCATGTTGAGGTTTTGTCTCAATGCGGGACTCTTGATTTTCACGTTCAGGATACCGTTCTTCACGAACACGTCGCCTGTGTATTTCTGTATGGTGGGCCCTGCAATCTCCTCCCATGATCGCATGGCACGATATTCGTTGAGAGGTGTCTCCAGTCCTTCCGCGCGGAGGAACTGACGAATGAGGTTGCCTATTTCTTCTGCATTCTTGCGTATCATTCGCTTATCATCCCTCCATGGACGTGGAAAAGTTTGTAGTCTTGGTTCGTGTGTTTCAGTATTTGGTCCAGGTGGTCGCGATTGGTGTCCGTGATGAAGATTTGTCCAAAATCGTCTCCGCTTACCAGCCTGACGATTTGCTCCACGCGCTCTGCGTCGAGTTTGTCGAAGATGTCGTCGAGCAGCAGCAGAGGAGTCGTTTGGCTCCCAGTACGGCGCAGGAAGTCGAACTGTGCCAGTTTCAGGGCAATCAGGAATGATTTGTTCTGCCCTTGCGATCCTTCGCGCTTGATGGGGTATCCGCCTATCATCATTTCCAGGTCATCCTTGTGTGTTCCGTGGAGCGAGTAGCCCACAGCACGGTCTTTTGCCCGATCGCGCCGGATGACTTCGAGCAGTGGTCCGCGCTGGCAATGGGAAACGTAGTTCAGGCTCACTTCCTCGCGCTGCATGGAGATATGCTCGTAGAATCGCTGGAAAGTGGGTATAAACTCGCGTATGTATCTTTCCCTTTTCTTAAAGATGTGCTCTCCCTCGCAGGCCATTTCTTCCTCCATGAGGGAAAGCAGTTCCGGGTCAGGCTCTTCCTCTTGCTTCAGGAGTGCGTTCCGTTGCTGGAGGACTTTGTTGTAGCGTGTCAGGCTGTCGAGGTAGGGCAGGTCGTACTGGGATATGACGATGTCCATGAATCGTCTTCTCTCTTCACTTCCGCCGGCAATGAGCATTTGGTCGGAGGGGGAGACGAACACGAGGGGAATCAGTCCGATGTGCTCAGCCAGTCTGCGGTAGGGCTTCTTTCCTCTGCGCATCACTTTCTTCTGGCCGCGTTTCAGTCCGCAATGTATTTCTTCCTGACTGCCATCCTCACGCTCGTAGATGCCCTGCAGGGACATCATATCCTCGCCGTGCATGATGGTCGTGCTGTCGAGGTTTGTCGTGCTGCTCTTGCAGAGGGACAGGAAATAGACTGCATCAAGCAGATTCGTCTTGCCTTCTCCGTTGAGTCCAATGAAACAATTCACGCTTCTCGAGAGGTCAATTTCGGCCAGCGCGATGTTTTTATAATTCAGTATTGAGAGATGTTTAAGTATCATTTTCATGCAAATTTACGCATTTTCTTCCGAATTCGCTGACGAAATCCAAAATATTCTCCAATAAATTTTAACTTGTGGGATAAATTGTCTAAATTTGCGTCGCTTTAATCGCAAACAAAATTTAACAACAAAATAAAAATGGCAAAAAAACACAAGCAAAACGAGGTTACTGAGATAGATGAAACCATCCAGGCCTCTAAATCTTTTTTCGAGAAAAACAAGAAAGTGATCCTCTATGGCGGTGGTGCCATCCTGGCCATCATCATCGCTTGTCTGCTGATTCATCAGTTCTATATCGTTCCTCGCAACCAGAAGGCTCAAGAGGCACTCTTCAAGGCTGAGCAGATCTTCCAGGCTGGCACTTACGAGAAGGCCCTGAACGGCGATGGCGAAAACGGTGGTTTCCTGGCTGTGATAGATAAGTTTGGCAGCACCAAGGCTGGCAATCTGGCTCGTCTGTATGCTGGTATCTGCTATTACAAGGACGGCAAGTATCAGGAGGCAACTGAAATGCTTCAGAGTTTCGATGACTGTGGCGACGAGATGGTTAGCCCTGCTGTTATTGGCATGCTTGGCAACATCTATGCTGAACTTGGCGATAACGAAAAGGCTGTCAGCACACTGCTGAAGGCTGCCAAGGAGGCTGACAACAATACCCTGAGTCCTGTCTATCTGCTTCAGGCTGGCCAGATTTACGAGTCTCTCCAGCAGAACGACAAGGCCCTCGACTGCTACAACCAGATCAAGGATAAGTATCAGCAGAGCCAGGCTTACACGGAGGTGGACAAATATATTGAGCGTCTGAGCAAATAATCGGATGGCATCCAGTCTTCATAACCTTTCTGACTACGACATCAACTCCGTTCCTTCCGCTGAAGACATGCGGTTTGGAATCGTGGTCAGCGAATGGAACAACAACATTACAAGCGCCCTTCTTCAGGGCGCTTATGATACCCTCCTGCGTCACGGCGCCAAGGAAGAGAACATACGTGTCATGACAGTTCCTGGCAGTTTCGAATTGGTGTATGGAAGCAGCCTGATGGTGAAGAGCGGCAAGGTGGATGCCGTGATTGCCATCGGATGTGTCATTCGTGGCGATACGCCCCATTTCGACTACATTTGCCAGGGGGCTACCTATGGCCTTTCCAAACTGAATCTCCAGAGTGACGTCCCTGTCATCTATGGTCTTCTCACCTGCAACAATCACGATCAGGCAGAAGCCCGTTGTGGGGGTATCTTAGGCAACAAGGGCGATGAATGTGCCATCACAGCCATAAAGATGGTCAGCTATCGCAGGAACCTGTAAGACACAAATTCCTGCTCATTTCTCTATTTTGACAGAACAATTATTGGGGGGACAGGTCTTTCCTGCCTCCCTTATTTTTTCTGTTGCGTTTTCCCTTGTGTTCTCCGTTTGGCTTGCGATGGTTTCCTTCGCCCTTCTTACCGTTTTTCCTGCGATTCCTGCTCCCTTTGCCTTTCTTGTCACCCTTCCCTGAATAGATGGGGCCTTCGCCCAATTCCTCTGGAAGCGGACATTTCGTGATTTCTTTTTCCAGGAAACGCTCGATATCCTTGAAGAAAGGTTGGTCCTTCTCGTTCACGAGTGTGATGGCCTCGCCACCTCGACCTGCGCGTGCTGTACGTCCTATGCGGTGAACGTAGTCTTCCTCGTCGCGAGGCACGTCGTAGTTGACCACCAGCTGGATGTCGTCGATGTCGATACCACGTGCCACGATGTCTGTAGCCACCAGGATGTCTATCTTGCCTGAGCGGAACTCATACATCACCTCGTCGCGCTCGCTCTGCAGCAGATCGCTGTGCATAGCCTTGGCATTGTATCCAGCACGCTTTACGGCGATGGCAAGTTCTTTTGTCTTCTGCTTGGAGCCAGTGAAGATGATCACGCGTTCCGGCTTTTCCAACTTGAACAGATTCTTGATGATGCCCAACTTTTGTGTCTCGTAGCAGATGTATGCCATTTGATGGATTCCGTCTGCAGGCTTGCTGACAGCAAGCTTCACCTCCACAGGATTGCGCAGGATCGTGTTGGCTAGTTCCTGAATCTTCTGGGGCATGGTGGCGCTGAACATGATGGTCTGGCGGTCTTTGGGCAATGCTTTATCAATCTGCAGGATATCATCGATGAAACCCATGTCCAGCATACGGTCGGCCTCGTCGAGGATGAAGAACGAAACTTTACTCAGGTCGACATTGCCCAAGCTGAGATGGCTTATCAGACGGCCTGGCGTGGCGATGATGATGTCTGCTCCCTCTTGCATGGCTCGCTTCTCTTGTTCGTAGCGGATTCCATCGTTGCCGCCATAGACAGCCAGGTTGCTCACGTCCAGATAGTAGGAGAAGCCTTGCAGCGCCTGGTCGATTTGCTGGGCCAATTCGCGTGTGGGAGCCATAACGATGCAATTGATGGCATCGTGGGGATAGCCTCCATCCTGCAGTTTGCTGAGCACAGGAAGCAGATAGGCTGCCGTCTTGCCTGTTCCTGTCTGAGCTACTCCCACGATGTCTCTTCCTGCCAGAATGGGAGGAATGGCATGTTCCTGGATGGGGGTCGTGTCTGTGAAATTCATATCATCCAATGCGTCGAGCACCAGATCGTTCAGGTCTAAATCGTAAAAGTCCATATTTCTTTGTTGCTTCTCAGACATTCGGTAGTGAATGTCGAGAATACTTCCTTGTTATTTTCTTTTTATACCTTATTTTATTTGTATTATTCTCGCCCTTGCTTCATTATCTGGGTGCCTTCTTGTAGAGATACCACGCAATGAAGAAGAAGAGAATGTTGGGCAACCATGCAGCCAACCAGGGATAGAGTCCAGAGTTGATGCTGAAGGTCGCGCTGATGCTTTGTAGCAGGATATAGGCTGCACTCAGCGCAATGCCCACACCCAGCGAGATACCCATACCGCCTTTCCTCTTGCGCGAGGATAACGACATGCCTATGCTTGCCAGGATGAAAGCTGCGAAGGGTGAGGCGAAGCGTTTGTGGTATTCCACTTCGAAGGCCTTCAGGTTGCCGCTGCCACGGATGCGCTGTTTCTCGATATACTCGTGCAGTTCGCGGTTCGTCATGGTTTCCTGCTGGTTTCTGGTGAAGAGGAAATCCTGAGGCTCCATCATGATGATACTGTCCAGCTTGGAGTAGTGGTCAATCTTCTCCCTCATGCCATGCATGTCGCGGATGGTCACGTTCTGCAGCTGCCAGTGATAGCGTACGTCGCTCAGCGTATCGTAAACAACGGAAGTGGCAGTCAGGTGAGACACCAGCTTCTTGTGTTCAAACTTGTCGAGACTGAAGTGATGACCTGTCTTTGTGATGCCATCGAAGTGTTCCAGGAATGCTATCACGCCAGTATCTACTTGCATCTGCACGTTGTCTGCATACGTGGGATTCTTCTTCAGCCGCTTGTACTGGTTCTCGAAGGCCAAGCGTTTGATGCTGCCTCGTGGGATTACTTCTGAACCCAGATAGAAACTCATGGCTGCTATGAGCGCTGCACTAATCATGTAGGGCCGCATAAGCCTTCCAAAACTCATTCCTGTACTGATCATGGCGATGATTTCGCTGTTGTCTGCCAGCTTGCTCGTAAAGAAGATTACGCTCAGGAAGACAAACAGGGCGCTGAAGAGATTGCAGTAGTAGGGGATGAAGTTCAGGTAATACTGGAAGATGATGGCATTCCAGGGAGCATGGTTTGTGGTGAACTTGTCCACATTCTCGTTGTAGTCAAACACGACAGCCACTGTGATGATCAGAATCAGACTGAAGAAGTACGTACCCAAGAACTTGGCAATCAGGTAGCGGTCTATCCGTTTCAGGAAAGGAATCTTCATTTCTCTCGTGTTGACTATCTATTTTTTCTCTTACAGTCTTTGGCTCACGCGCTTCACCATCTGGCTTTTCCACGTTGGGAAGTCGCCTGCCAGGATGTGTTTACGAGCCTCTCTCACCAACCACAGATAGAAGGCTAGGTTGTGGATGGAGGCAATCTCCAGGGCCAACAGTTCCTGAGCCTTGAAGAGATGATGCAGATAGGCTCTCGAGTAGAATGTGTCGACCTCTGCAGTACCATTGGGGTCAATGGGCGAGAAGTCATCTTCCCACTTCTTGTTGCGCATGTTCATGATTCCCTCGCTCGTGAAGAGCATGGCGTTGCGTCCGTTGCGCGTGGGCATCACACAGTCAAACATATCCACTCCCAGTTCGATGGATTCCAGCAGATTCACAGGTGTACCCACTCCCATCAGATAGCGGGGGCGGCTCTTGGGCAATATCCCATTCACCAGTTCTATCATTTCATACATCACTTCGGCTGGTTCGCCCACAGCCAACCCGCCAATGGCGTTCCCATCTGCATCCTTGCTTGCCACAAATTCCGCACTTTCAGTTCGCAGGTCTCTGTAGGTGCAACCCTGCACGATAGGGAAGAGGCTCTGATGATGACCATAAAGTGGTTCCGTCTCATTGAATCGCTTCAGGCAGCGGTCCAGCCATCGATGTGTCAATCCAAGGCTCTTCTTCGCATAGTTGTAGTCACTGGTGCCAGGAGGACACTCGTCCAGGGCCATCATGATGTCTGCACCTATGCTGCGCTCGATGTCCATCACCTTCTCTGGCGTGAAGATGTGCTTGCTGCCATCGATGTGGCTTTGGAAGGTGCAACCCTCTTCTGTCAGCTTGCGGATACCTGTCAGGGAAAACACCTGAAAGCCTCCGCTGTCTGTCAGGATGGGGCCGTCCCAGCCGTTGAACTTGTGGAGTCCTCCTGCTTTCTCCAGAATGTCCGTTCCTGGTCGCAGATACAGATGGTACGTGTTGCCAAGGATGATTTGGGCTCCTACTTCTTGATGAAGGTCACGCACCGTCAGGCCTTTCACGCTTCCAACTGTTCCTACGGGCATGAAGATGGGTGTCTCTATCTGCCCGTGGTCAGTGGTGATCAGCCCAGCTCGTGCTGAAGTCTTCTCGTCAGTTTTTATCAGGTCGAATCTCATCTAGTTTTCTTCCTCGTTTTTCTTGCCGTTGCTGTCCAGCTGGAACTCTATGGCGTCCTGCACCTTCTCGTCCAGCAAAGCAAAGTTCCACACGTCAATCACTGTGTCCACATAATGGAACGTCACCCCATGCAGGTACATGTCTGGAATCTCCTCAATGTCTTTCTTGTTCTGGTTGCAAAGGATGATGTCTGTGATGCCTGCACGCTTTGCTGCCAATATCTTCTCCTTGATGCCTCCTACAGGCAGCACCTTGCCTCGCAGCGTGATTTCTCCTGTCATGGCAAGGTTCTTGCGCACCTTACGTTGCGTCAGGGCGCTAGCGATGCTTGTGGCCATCGTGATGCCTGCGCTGGGACCATCCTTGGGAACTGCCCCTTCTGGTACATGGATGTGGATGTTGTAGTTCTCGAAGATACGCATGTCGATGTTCAGGTTGTCAGCATGTGCCTTGATGTACTCCAGCGCCAGCATGGCACTTTCTTTCATCACGTCGCCCAGGTTGCCCGTCAGCGTCAGCTTTCCTCCCTTGCCCTTGCTCAGGCTTGTTTCTATGAAGAGGATTTCTCCGCCCACACTGGTCCAGGCCAGACCTGTCACGACTCCAGCGGTATCATTGCCCTGGTATTTGTCTCGATTGAATAGCGGTTTGCCCAGCATCTGCTCCACAGCCTCAGGAGGCAAGGTACTTGCTTCCAGTTTCTCGTCTCGCGCCATCGAGAGAGCCAGCTTGCGGAATATCTTGTTGATTTGTTTCTCCAGCCCTCTCACTCCGCTCTCGCGGGTGTAGTGTTCTATCACGTACTCCAGCGCGGCCTTGCTCAGCTTCAGGTCTTTCTGGTCGGCCATTCCGTTCTTCTCTTTTTCTTTGGGGACGAGATGACGTTTGGCTATCTCTATCTTTTCCTCAGTGATGTAGCCGCCTACTTCGATGAGTTCCATGCGGTCCAGCAGGGGACGTGGAATCGTGTTGATGTCGTTGGCGGTAGCAATGAACATGACGCGGCTCAGATCGTAATCGATGTCCAGATAGTTGTCGTGGAAGGCATTGTTCTGTTCAGGGTCCAGCACCTCCAGCATGGCTGACGAAGGATCGCCGTTGTGGGTGTTCTGCGTAATCTTGTCTATCTCGTCCAGGATGAAGACTGGATTGCTGCTGCCAGCCTTTATCAGGCTCTTGATGATGCGACCAGGCATAGCACCTATGTAGGTCCTGCGATGTCCGCGAATCTCACTCTCGTCATGCACACCACCCAAGCTTATGCGCACGTATTGGCGCTTCAGGGCTGACGCTATGCTTTTGCCCAGACTCGTCTTTCCCACTCCTGGAGGGCCATAGAGGCAAATGATGGGGCTCTTCTGGTCACCACGCAGTTTCAGGACAGCCAAGTGTTCCAGGATACGTTCCTTCACCTTCTCCATCCCATAATGGTCGCGATTGAGGACTCGCTCTGCCGTCTTCATGTTCAGCCTGTCCTTCGTGCAGTGGTCCCAAGGAAGTTGCAGGATGGTTTGCACGTAATTGAGCTGGATGTTGTAGTCAGGGCTTTGGGCATTGATCCTGTTCAGTCGATTCAGCTCTTTCTCGAAGGTGTTGGCCATCTCTTTACTCCACTCCTTGTCATAGGCTGCGAGTCGCATCTTGGCGATGTCGTCCATCTTGTTCGTGTTCTCATCGCCATTGCCCAGCTCTGACTGCAGGTTTCGTATCTCCTGACTAATGTAGTAGTCGCGCTGCTGTTTGTCCAGATCCATGCGGGTCTTGTGCTCGATGTTGCGTTTCAGATTCGCCAGGTTCAGCAGGGCTTTCAGTCGTCTCAGCAGATTGATGGCTCGTTCCTCCTCTGAGTCCATCTCCAGAATGTCCATCTTACTCATGATGTCGATGGGAAGATTCTGCAGGATGAAGTTGACCAGGAAGGGACGGAACTTGATTCTATCTATGAACTGAGCCATCTCATCTGGTAAGACGTCTATTATGTCTGTCAGTTGATGGAAATGCTGACATATCATGTCCACGATCGTCTCGTATTCCAATTCATTCTCCTTTACGACAGGAGTCACAGGGGAGTTCACTACATCGGCTTCCAGATGCATTTTCCCCACTTCTCCCACAACTCTCACTCTCTTGATTCTCACACGGTTGAAGCCTTGCAGCAAGATGTTGTAGTTGCCGTCCGACACTTTCATCAGGTGAACCACACTTGCGATGGTGGCTATCTCATACAGTTCGTTTTGCTGAGGAATTTCCGTCGAGCTGGATTTCTGGGTAGCTACCACCAGCAGGGTGCCGTTTTTCTCAGCATCCTTCACGATGTTGCGGCTGATGCTGCGACCTATGTTTACAGGGATTACATTGCCAGGAGCCAGAACATTGTCCCGCAGGGCCAGCAAAGGTATGCTGTTCCCCTGGATGTCCTTGTTGATTAATTCCTCTACATTATTGTCTATTTGAGCTACAAAGGATACGTTGTTGCTTTTGTTACTTGAAAACATTTTCTCTTCTACTTTCTATAACGGGCGCAAAGGTATTAAAAAAACTTGAGACTACGCCCGTTTTCTTTCTTAAATAATGTATATTCCCAACCCTTTTTGTGGCATTGTTTGGGTTGAGTCATTTCCTTTCCCTCATCTTCCCATCTCATTTCCCTTTTTGGGGGGCTTCTCAAAGCGACAGAAAAGACAACACGTTGTCTTGCCAGATTCAACGTGTTGTCTTTGCAGTTTCAACACGTTGTGTTTGCGATTTCAACACGTTGTGTTTTCCGAAGGAGCGAATTACTTGCCAGCCAGCTTCTTGAGATTCTTGAATATGCGAGTATAGAGCTGGTCGCTACCAGTGGCCAGCATCTCAGGATGGAACTGCACACCAGCGGCAGGATATTTGTCACTCTCGATGGCTTCCACCACGTTATCCCTCGTCCTTGCACTAACTCGAAAGCCTGGAGCCAGCTTTAGAACTGCCTGATGGTGCGAGCTGTTTACCCCCAAGACTGGCGTTTGCAAAACGTCGTACAAGCGTGAATCGCGATCTATGACGATGGTGTGGACGGGTTCTCTCATCTTATCTCCCTTCCAATGTCCCACGTTATTGGGTACTTCTGAAGGCAAATCCTGGTAGAGCGAACCGCCAAAGGCGACATTCAGCACCTGCTCGCCCCTGCAGATTCCAAAGATGGGAATTCTGTGCTTGATGGCTTCCTGGATAAGCTTCATCTCGAAGGTATCGCGACGTCCATTCACAGCACCCAGGTTGGGCGAAGGTTCTGCCCCATAGTAAGAAGGGTTGACATCCTCGCCTCCAATAAGGAGAAGTATGTCAATTTTTTTTAGCAACTCACCAGCATACTCATTGTCTGGTATCACGAGAGGAACATTTCCTCCACGCGCAACCGCTTCCACATAGGAACGTCCTGCCACAGCACTTCTGCCAGTACACGTTTCCGCAATCCCCACAACCGTTTTGTGCGAACAGGAGGGGAGCAGAAGGGCAAGGAGAAACAGGAAGGGAATTGTCCTTCCTCTCATGAAGGAAGAGTTAGCGATGTTCTCAATTTTTGGTATCATAACTTATGCTGGGTTCTTTCTTTTGAATTGTCTCATTTCAACTTCAGGGCCAGAGTGACAATCTCATGAGGCTTCAGGCTTACATCAACACTTTGTCCCTTGAAGGCTGGCTTTTCCACTCCATTCATGGGATACTCGAGCAGGCTGACACGCCTTGCACCAGCAACATTTCTTGGAAGTGTCAGACGGACAGGGGTATCGTGTCCTGTCATCTCGCACAAGCGGACAATGAGTTCATTGCTGTCCTCTGCCTTCTTGATGGTGGAAAGCAGGATGTTGGGCTTGTCAATAGAGATAAGCTGCTGTTCAGCAGGCAGATTGGCACCTTTCTTCTCGAGCGAGGTGGAGAGAGGTTCTGCGGCATAGATGGGCAGGTTGTAATCAAGGCCTGCCAGCATGACGCCATTCGTCCAGTCGCCACTATGAGGCATGATGGAGTATTGGATGTTGAACTTTCCAAGATTAGGGAATTCGTCTGGGTTGCCAGCAGAACGAAGCAAGGTCAGTCGCAGCTCGCCCTGGTCATAGCAATGGCCGTATTTGGAGCGGTTCATGAGTGCGAAGCCAACCTTTCCGTTGTTGACATCAACCCACTTTTGTGCTGGAACCTCTTGACCGTCAGCACGTTCCGCAGTACTGGGGTCTTCCCTGTTCTGCAGCCAATCAGGAGTAGGCTGGCCAGCCAGCATTCCATCGTGAGGACGCTCCACGACGTTGTATGCCACATCATTCCAGAAGGTGGAGTTGGGAACATCGATGGGGAATACGGCTCTCAGCATGGGCGAATCCTTCTCACCTGTTCCATATTCGAGCCAGCGTGTTTCCACTTCGTAGTCGATGCGTGGCAGGGAGCGATAGATGTAGGTATAGACCTTGAACTGAGAGTTTCCCCAAGTGAAGTTGGTCTCGATGCGGGCTCGAATTGGGCCATTCTTGACACTCGCACGACCCGTTGTTGTGGTGAGGTCGCCTCGACTGGTGGTCTGATTGATGGTCCAGGACTTCATCTGTCCATTCTTTGTCTCTGTGTACATGCGCAGGGTGTTGAGCTGCTTGCCAGGCGTCACGAATTCCTTCCCATTTGATTTGTCTATCAGCGAGATAATGTTGCCCGTTTGGGGGTCAATCTTTATGCGATAGAAATCTGTGTCGAACGTGTTGTCAACAAAGGGAATGTCCTCGTCGAGGATTCCTTTTTGAGATGGGTCTACGTAGAATGTCTTGTAGCCGCCTGCTGGGATGTCGTCGCACACGAATTCTATTCTCCAGCGCCATCCTGGCGGAAAGCGTTTGCCCCATACAATCTGAGCGGCATAGGTTTTACCCTCAGTGTCGCGAACGTAGACCGTGTTGGGCAGGTTGTCGCGATGTGTCACGTTGCCTGATTCGTAGTAATTGCTCCAGCGGTTGAAGTCTGTGGTCAGAGGCAAGTCATAGGAGAAGACCTCTGCCTCGACCAATGCTTTCCGCTGATAGGGCAGGAAATTGAATGCGACAATGGGTTGACCTATCCCTTTAAGAAAAGGAATGTTGTCCACGTAGGTGCGGAAGGCATTATCGCGATCATTGCTGGCTGTATGAAGCAGATCGTTGTATCGACCTACACTCTCGCGGTTGGACTCATAGATGGCAGAACCTGGCAGGATATCGTGGAACTGGTTGAAAGTCACTCCTTCCCATAGCGTCTGCAGTTTTTCAGCAGGATACTTCCTGCCTTGCAACCAGTTGAGTGACTGTAAGTATTCATTCTCGTAGAGCGCATTCTCGCATCTGCGGTTAAACTCCTTTATCTCAGCCACATTGCTGTAACATCCCTCGAAGACGAACCCCATCTCTCCCACATGGGTAGGTCTATCAGTCGCTTCCTTCTCAGCCATCTTGAAGAACGCCTCAGCTGTGGTAAACTTTACACTGGGGAAATCAGTTCGAGCGTCCAACTCATGGGCTTTCTCGATATTCTGCCTCGTGGGACCTCCACCATGATCACCCTCGCCTGTAGGACAGAAAGAACGATGGCCATCCACTGGGAACCCTTTAAGTCGATCGCGCAATCCTTCGTGGACATCGCCATTGTAGTTTCCTGTACTGAAAGCCAACACGCGAGAACCATCGGCTCCTTCCCACCAGAAAGTGCCTGTATGGGGAGCTGTGCGCATCAGTCCAAAATAGTTCATGCCACATTGACGCAACATCTGTGGCAACTGGGACTGATGGCCGAAATCGTCTGGCAGCCAACCCACTCGAGCCATACGGCCAAAGCGTGACTGGAAATAGCGTTGACCCAGGAGGAAGGAACGCGTGAGGGCTTCGCCAGAAGGCATCATCTGGTCACTCTCAACCCACATGCCGCCTACAGGTTCAAAGCGGCCTTCCTTGACATATTTCTTTACCTCATTGAAAAGAATTGGATCCTGCTCCTCGACAAACTTGTAGACAGCCGCCTCGCTTTGCAGAAGGCAATAGTCAGGGTACTCCTTCATGAAAGCAACTGCCTGGCGGAGATTATCGTGAGCCATCTTTTGAGTCTCAGAGAGTGTCCACAACCAATTCATATCCATGTGGGAATGTCCTACCAGATGGAGCGTGTCCCTTGCCACATCAGCATTCTTCTGCACAGATTGTGCTACTAGAGGCGTGCACAGGATTGCGGCAATCGTAAAGGTGAAAATTTTCTTATTCATGAGCTTACCTATTTTATATGTGTATGATAAGAACATTATATCCTATAGCGAGCAATAATATCCCAACTTGTAGAACTGCAGCACCTTGAAGCTTGGCCAAGGTGACAACAGCGACAGCTTGACAGGAACATACAGCAGATAGAATGCAAAAGTCATCAGGCCTGTAAGATGACGTTGCTTTAGCTTGTCGTAATAGTCAATGAGCGTCGATGAGCTACGAAGCTTTTCCTCGAGCAACTTTAGAGTGCGTAGCCCTTCTTCTGTCTTGCGGAGGAACGTGAGATTTCTCTCGATATCACCATTCATCAGTGGGTTGTCAACGTGTCGAATCCGTATTCCATCTTTTTCCAAATCCTTGCCCAACAGGGTATCCTCATAGCCATAATGTCGGATACGCTGGTCGAATTGATGAGAAACGGCTACCTCGCGAGGAAGCAGGACATTGAAGGTGCGGAAGCTCTGATAGGGATGACGATTTCGATTCTCAGCCGTGAACCTTGGCTCGCAATGCTTCTCGTACATGTATCGAAGACTCTGACGACGGCTGGGCAAAGTGTCAGGATGAAGGATGCCACCACAGATCACGTCCTTAGTGGGCAGGCAACGAAGATAGTTGGCAATGAAATCAGGACGCATGACTACAGCGTCGCTATCAAGGAAAAGCAGGTAGTCTCCTGTACTGTAAGAAACCAAACGGTTGCGGATGAAGGAACGACCCTGGTTGTGGGGAAACTCAAAGAGTTGCATGTTAGGCATGTCCATCAGCTGCTGGTTAGCCTTAATGGTCACTGGATCAGTAGAGCCGTCATCCATCACAAGTATCTCGTATTCAATGTTTGACTGCTTGCATTGCGCAGCCAAATCCTTAACCAGTTGCGAGCAGTCCTGGTTGTATGTTGGAATCAGAATTGACAGTTTCATATATGCAAAGATATTAAAAAGTTTCTTAATCGTTGTGCCATGAGAGAGTTTTTTTGTACTTTTGCAAAAGATTATCGCTTCTGTAGAAAATAATGAGTGCACCTCTGGCAGAAAGGATGCGTCCGACTTCCTTGGATGATTACATAGGCCAACAGCATCTGGTTGGTCCTGGTGCTGTCATACGTCGTATGATTGAATCTGGCCGCATCAGCAGTTTCATCCTCTGGGGACCTCCAGGAGTAGGGAAGACCACATTGGCTACCATCATCGCCAATCAATTGCAGACTCCCTTCTACACACTAAGTGCTGTGACAAGTGGAGTGAAGGATGTGCGTGATGTGATCGAGAAGGCAAGAAACAGTCGTTTCTTCAATTCTGCCAGTCCCATTCTGTTCATCGATGAGATCCATCGTTTCAGCAAGTCCCAGCAAGACAGTCTCCTTGGAGCTGTCGAACAAGGTATCGTTACGCTGATAGGAGCAACTACAGAGAACCCAAGTTTCGAAGTGATACGTCCTTTGCTTTCGCGTTGCCAAGTCTACGTGTTGAAACCGCTCGAGAAAGACGACCTGATGGCGTTGGCCCATCGTGTGATGGAGAAGGACCCCATATTGAGCCAAAAGAAATATGACTTACAGGAGACGCAGGCCCTGCTTCGCTACAGCGGAGGCGATGCACGCAAACTGCTGAACATCATGGAACTGATCTATGAGGCAGAAGCAAACGAGGAGACCATCGTCATCAACGATAGAATCGTGGCAGAGCGACTCCAACAGAATCCGCAAGCCTACGACAAAGATGGCGAAATGCACTATGACATCATCTCTGCCTTCATCAAGAGCATTCGTGGAAGCGACCCTGACGCAGCCATCTATTGGCTGGCAAGAATGATAGAGGGTGGGGAAGACCCTGCCTTCATAGCACGCAGGCTTGTCATTAGTGCCAGCGAGGACATCGGACTGGCTAATCCCAATGCCTTGTTGCTGGCGAATGCTGCCTTTGATGCTGTCATGAAGATAGGGTGGCCAGAGGGGAGAATCCCTTTGGCAGAAGCCACTGTCTATCTGGCAACAAGTCCCAAGAGCAATTCCGCCTACATGGCTATCAACGAGGCTATACAAGTAGTGGGACAAACAGGGAATCAACCTGTTCCCCTTCACCTGAGGAATGCTCCAACAAAACTGATGGAACAGCTTGGATATGCCAGTGGGTACAAGTATGCTCACGACTACGAGGGACACTTCGTGAAGCAGCAATTCCTGCCTGATGAGCTTCAGAGTCAGCGTTTCTGGCATGCCCAACCCAACCAATCGGAAGATCGACTGCACGAACGCATGGTAAGGCTATGGGGAGAACGATACGAGAAATAACAGACAAAACATTTTTATAATATTTATAAACAATAGTGAGATGGTAAAGAAAATAATGCTTCTGGGATCAGGAGAACTTGGAAAAGAGTTTGTGATTGCCTGTAAGAGATTAGGGCAGTACGTGGTGGCTTGCGACAAATATGATGGCGCTCCAGCCATGCAAGTAGCCGATGAACGTCGAGTTTTCAACATGTTGGACGGCGATGCGCTGATGGCAGCTGTCAATGATGTGAAACCAGACATCATCGTGCCTGAGATCGAGGCCATCCGCACAGAAAAGCTCTACGAGTGCGAAAAGGCTGGCATCCAAGTCGTGCCCAGTGCGAGAGCCGTGAACTTCACGATGAATCGTAAGGCAATCCGTGAGCTGGCTCACACAGAGCTTGGACTGAAGACTGCCAATTACCTGTATGCCAACACCTATGAAGAGCTGACAGACGCAGCCTCGAAGATTGGTTTCCCCTGTATCGTAAAGCCCTTGATGAGCAGCAGTGGACATGGCCAGAGCAAGGTGAATTGTGCTGAAGAATTGCCCACCGCATGGGAATGTGCCTGTGGAGGTGCGCGTGGCGACCTGAAAGAAGTCATCGTAGAGCAGTTCATTCCATTCGACTACGAAATCACGCTTCTGACAGTCACTCAGAAGAATGGCCCAACTCTGTTCTGTCGCCCCATTGGTCACGTTCAGATTGGTGGCGATTATCGTGAAAGCTATCAGCCTCGCATCATGAAACCTGAGCATCTGCAGCAGGCTCAAGAGATGGCAGCTAAGGTGACTGGTGCCTTGACTGGTGCTGGCATCTGGGGAGTTGAATTCTTTGTCAGCGAGAAGGAAGGCGTCATCTTCAGCGAGTTGAGTCCTCGTCCACATGATACTGGTATGGTGACAATGGCAGGAACCCAGAATTTGACTGAGTTCGAACTTCATTGTCGTGCCGTTCTGGGATTGCCCATTCCACACATTACGTTGGAGCGTCAGGGAGCATCTGCAGTCATCCTTTCAGAGATTGAGAAGAAATGTCCTGACTACCTGAATATGGAAAAGGTTTGTGAGGCAGAGAACACCTATCTGAGAATCTTTGGAAAGCCTGAGGCACACGTTGAGCGCCGCATGGGCGTGGTAGTCTGCTGGGATACGCTGGATGCCGATCAAACGCAGCTGAGAAATAAGTGTAAAGAATTGGCAGGAAAGGTAAGGGTTATTTAAGACGCTTGCGAAACTCAACCTGCAAAGTTTCAAGTTCCTCATCAGTCATGGTGGGGAACTTTTCTTTTAGGAGTATCCTGAATGTCTCCTCAGCTTTCTGCATCGCCCGCTGCTCGCCAGCCTTCAGTCCGCTGCGATATGGAGTGCTTGGAAGCAGTGCCCTGTTGAAATTGCCGTCGCTCATCGTCTTCAGTCCATTGAATCAATTTTACGCACAAAGGTAAGCATTTTTTTGCAAATCTGCTCATTATGTAATAAATTTGCAGCATGAAAAAGAGATTTCTGCTGTTTCTAGTGCTCCTTCCCATGCTTATCCAAGCTCATGGATTGCGTCCCCTTGTATGGGTTCTGGATGCAGGGCATGGAGGAAGGGACAATGGATGTGAGGGCATAAAAAGCCTGGAGAAGGACATCAACCTGGAAATCACTAAGGAGTTGGCCAAGTTGCTGAAGAGCAGCAAACCTGGCATTCGTCTCATACTGACCAGGGAAAAGGACGAGTTCCTCTCACTGGAGCAACGCTGCAACATAGCCAACCAGGCTAATGCCGACCTTTTTGTCAGCATCCATGTGAACTACGCTATCGGCAAACCTCTGCTCAAAGGAACGGAAACCTACTACGCCAGTCTGCATGGAATGACAGATGCTGTATTGCTGAGTTCGCACACCAAAAATGCTGACAAAAGCGAGCTTCTTGCCTGGCTGATGCAAAAGAGTTATAAAGATGCAGGTCGTGAAACCAGTCGAGGTGTGAAACCAGAGCGGCTCTACGTGCTCACGCATACCATGATGCCTGCTGTGTTGACAGAGATTGGTTTCATGAGCAATCTGGAAGAGGAAGTGTATATGAACACCAAGAAAGGACGAAAGGAGATAGCCCAATGCATCTGCAATGCCCTGATAGACTATTACACGACCACACAGGCCAAGACACACAAGAAGACACTGAAGAACCTGCGCAACACCAACGGCACCTTCAGTGGGCTCAAAACTGAGAAAAAGAAAAATGAACCCAAACAAACAGAGAAGCAGGAAGAGAAGCCCGTGGAAGAGCCTGTGAAAGAAAACCTGCAAGATGCCCCTCCTGTTGAATCTGTCGAGCCAATTCCTGCTCAGGAACAGCCAGCAGTTGAGGATCAAGTGAATCCGGATATGGCAGTACAGACCCCACCAGCTGAGCCACAAACAGCACCTGCTGAGGAAAAGGTGGAAAGTATAGACGAAGAGCCTCCCACACCATCCATCCCAGTATTCAGCATTCAGCTTTTCGCCACATCCAAGGAACTGAAGGCAACGGACGCACAGCTGCAAGGTTTAGGCCCTGTCACATACGTGAAGGCAGACAACATGTTCAAATGCCTCTATGGTGGAACCACGGATTATCAGCAAGCCAGAAAGACTTTGACAGAGGTGCGAGAGAAATTCCCTGACGCATTTATCGTGGCATATTTGGGCGATAAGAGCATCACGACAGCAGAAGCCTTGGAGATGCAGCGCTGATCCAACCTAAAAGTTTTTTTTAATTTTCCTTTAGTTGAACTGGATTAATTTACTTAATCAATTTGACAAGATGTCTTGTACTGAAATAGGTTGACTCCCATAGAGCCTTAAATGTTAAATTTTCAAAGTCATTTAAGAATTATGGGAAGACAAAAATTCAGTCGCTCATTGAAGCGCAGCATTTGCATCGAGTACATGCAAAGTGGTAAATCACGGAAGGAAATAGCCATGAAATATAACCTTCCGAACGTAGGAACACTGTCAGGATGGATAC
>JAEEGG010012526.1_pt1 | contig 18277 bp, 14 predicted proteins | sample 9134161 | NCBI WGS metagenome assembly JAEEGG01 (sample SAMN16246543, study PRJNA631951) | gut metagenome | biome: gut microbiome; feature: rumen; material: CR-attached | host: Bos | place: Iran: Karaj | collected 2018-10 | reverse complement strand
AAATCCGTATTGCCAGTCGTGGGACGCGTCGCTGAAAACGGCGATGGAAACGCTCGGTTTTACAAAATATAAGACTGCCCCCGACACGTATCCATACATCTTTTTCACGCAAAAAGGCAATCCTGCTTCGTGTGAGGAAGTTGTGGGCAATTCGGAAACTGCACTTATCAGTTTGACCAAGGTGCTGACGGCGAATTTGAGCAGTGGTCGTATTCATACGGCAAATATCGGTCCGGCGAAGAAGTTTGAGGAAATGCAGTGGGAATCGGTCAATAACGACAATGATGTGACTTATCTCACGTATTTGGGCGTGACGAAAAATAATAATGCCTATGCCTTGCAAAATGAAAGATTGTATAAACGTTCGCGTCTCGATACCATTATTAATGCCGAGTTGTTCCCTTATCTGCAACTTGACTGCTATATGAGCGACGATGAGCGAACTCCTGCCGACTTGAATTACTGGAAAGTGTATTACACGCCAGCTGCGGAATTGGCTGTTTCGCCCGAATATGCGTTCTCGTTTTACAACGACACTTTGCAACAAGGCGATATGGCTCAGATAGTCTCGTCAGCCAAAAACATTGTGGGAACTGCAATGGACAGCATTCTTGTGATGTATGAAATTCGTAACGAACAGAACGAAGTTGAATATCTGCAATACAAACGAATTTCTGGTGTGGAATCGTATGGATATGTAGTTGATACACAATTGATTTCTACAAATCTTATGCACGGAAGATATTCATTGAAAATTGAGTACAATCCTGTGGATCCCGAAACGGGAGAATACGACCAGCCAGAAGAAATTCACTTCAACAATGTGTTTTATTATTCGTTTGTAGTTACAACCGACCAGACAGCGCCAATTCTGGACGTCTTAATCGATGGTCGTCATGTGATGAACGGTGACAATGTGTCGGCTTCGCCCGAGATAGTGATTCAGTTGTTTGATGAGAATTCATTTTTCTCGTTGCAGGACACTGCGTTATTCTCGATTTATGTGGTAAATACGCAGACAAATGAAAAAATCACCTATCATTTTGCCGATAGCGTGCTTCGCTTCATTCCTGCCAACGACACTTCCAACATTGCCCACGTGTATTTCACTCCTACGTTGAGTGAGGCAGGAACGTATGAATTGCACGTTCAAGCCAAGGATGCGTCGGGAAATGCCACAGCAAGTCAGGAGTATTCTGTGCAGTTCGAGGTTGATTTGGAGCAGAAAGTTTCTATTTTGTATAATTATCCGAATCCGTGTGCCGAATTTACCACGTTCAGATTTATTCTCACGGGCAAGGAAAAACCGCAGAATCTCGCCATTCAAATCAGCGACGTGAAAGGTCACGTGGTGAAGACCATTCATATCAATAATGCCCATATAGGAACCAATAATGTTGACATTTATTGGGACGGACGCGACAATGCGGGTGGCTATCTGCCCAACGGCGTATATTTCTATCAACTCACGTTTGACGGTAAATCAGACTGTGAAACGTTACGCTTAAAACAAACCGACGGTTTGAACAAGAATACTGGTCGCTTGGTGATTCGACGTTAATTATTGAGGATTTCCTCTAAAACCATAGGTAGTTTTTCCGACAACTTTCGTTGTGTAACTCTCCAATATCGTTCCTTATGTTCAAGATAATGCGACAGATATACTTGTTCGCTTTGTCCCGGAGTAGGAACAAGTATTGCCTTGCAGCCAAGTTTTTCATAGTCCATTATGGAACTATATCCTGCACGGGAAATAACCAAGCGACTTCCGCAGATAAGTTTGGTAATCTCGTCGTTTGTGGCAAATGTCTGAATTTTGCAGTTGCCAATTTTTGTCGCACTGTTCCTATGTGCCACAACTCCGCGGATAATACACGATTTGTAGGGAAGATGAGGAAGGATTTCCCGCAGTTTCGTCTCAAAAATTCCTCGTTGAGGTTCTGGCCCCGAAAGAATGGCGACTATGTCGAATTGCGTGTCACATTCTATTGCGTTTCGGCCCGAAAGAGGACCAATGTAGTAGCAATTGGGGATACGCCAACTATGCGATAGTATTCCCGAAAGGTTTTTGCTCCCTTTGTAATCGGGAATCCAACATTCGTCAAATCGTCGAATGATGGACTTGTTTGCAAGATGAAACGGATATTCCAGCCAACGGAAAATCAGTGGCAGTCGAATTCTGATTTGATGTGTGATATAGACTGATTTACAAAGTTTGCTGTGCATTCCGAAGCGGTTGTCGGCAATCAAATATGTGGCATTGTATTTCTGCACCAATTCATTGGCTAAATGTCCCTCGGTGTTCTTTGTTATCAGAGCTTTGGGAATTTGAATCAATAACTTGAAAAATGTGGAAACCGCGTTGGTGCTGTACGAAATGTTATACTCTGGAATCTGTTCGTGAATCAGTTCCGGGAATTCTTGCTTGAGCAGTTCGTGAGAGCGTCCCGACGAAGCAATAATGCACGTGTTCCCGTTTTTCTGCAATTCCTTGATGATGGGAATGCAACGCGTGGCGTGTCCCAAGCCCCAATCGAGGGGTGAGATTATCACGATTTGATTTTGTATGTCAGAAACTCTGTTCATTTGCGTGGCAAAAATAAACATTTTTGTGAGATGATAATCTATATCGTAGAGACGCGATTAATCGCGTCTCTACACACATATCGTGGCGATAATTATTGTACGTACAGACGTAATGCGCTACGTCTCTACAATGACCTACTGTGATGATCGTTGTAGGGCTGTCGTATTACGGCAGCCGAAATGTTGTACGGCTGCCACAGTGTGACAGCCCTACCTAAATCTTTTTGAATATCGACTTGATTTTCAATGCAATAACGCCTATTGCCGCTTCTTTTATGATTCCGCCGCTCATTTTCGAGGTGCCTTCTTTGCGGTCGGTGAATATGATGGGTACTTCAATGATTTTGAATCCTTTGTACCACGTCTTGAATTTCATTTCTATCTGAAATCCGTATCCCTTGAATTCGATTGCGTCTAAATCTAATGCCTTCAATACTTTGGAAGTGTAGCACACAAATCCTGCAGTTGCGTCGCGTAACGGCATTCTTGTTATGAAACGAACATATTTTGAGGCGCAATATGAAAGCAAAACGCGTTTCATAGGCCAATTCACCACGTTCACTCCCGTAATGTATCGCGATCCCACCGACATGTCGGCTCCTTGCTTGGTACACGCTTCGTATAAGCGGATCAAATCGTCGGGATTGTGCGAAAAATCGGCATCCATTTCAAAAATGTAGTCATAGTTATGTTCAAGACACCAACGGAAACCTGCAATATATGCAACGCCAAGTCCTTGTTTTCCAGGACGTTCCAATAAGAACAGTCGTTCTGCAAACTCTTGCTGTAAATTTTTCACAATGTTTGCCGTACCGTCGGGGGAATTGTCGTCAACCACGAGAACATCAAATCCTTTTTCGTAGGAAAAGACTCGACGGACAATATTTTCAATATTCTCCTTCTCGTTATACGTTGGAATTATGACTATACTATCTGTTTTCATTAAATAAAAATAGTGTCCAAAGATAGGTATTTTTTATTATTTTATAAAAATATTGCTTTGTTTCAGTTTTCAAGGTTTTGATTTCTGTGGAAACAAAACTCGCAGTGCATCTACTTAGCCATTGTAAACCACACAATAGCCATAATCTGCAAAACAATAATCACGGGGATTCCTATACGGAATTTGTTGTGTAAGGTCTTGTGCCGCCAGACTTTCATTCCTGCCAGTGCGCCAATACTGCCACCAAGCGTCGCCATTGTAAGCAAGGTTGATTCTGGAATACGCCACATGTTGTGCTGTGCCTTGTATTTGTCGATTCCGAAGGCTAAAAAGGCAACAATATTGAGGCCAAGAAGGAATAGTATAATGGTCGTAAAATCCATGTCATAGTTTTTGATTTCAAGATGCAAGATAGGATTTTTTGTTTTCCAAATGTTTCCCTCCGGAAAAAAGGTGTCAAATCTCTGTATTTTTTCAAAACAGATTCTTAATTCCTAACTCTTAATTTTTAATTTTGTAAAAATATTTTCGTATGGCAGAAATAGATTATTCTTCGGAAATAAAAAGGTTGAAAAAGGAAAAGAATGCGGTCATTTTGGCTCATTATTACCAGAATGACGAAGTGCAGGATGTGGCTGATTTCTTGGGCGACAGCCTAAAGTTAAGCCAAACGGCAAAGGACACCGATGCCGACATTATCGTGTTCTGCGGCGTGCATTTTATGGCAGAAACGGCAAAAATCCTTTCTCCTCAGAAGAAAGTGCTGCTTCCCGTTATGGATGCTGGCTGTGCTATGGCCGACGGCATTACCCGCGAGGCTCTCCAAGCATACAAAGACCAACATCCCGACACGAAAATCATTACCTACGTGAACACCTCTGCCGACGTGAAAGCCGTGAGTGACTGCATCTGCACATCAACCAACGGTTTGAAGATAATCCAACATTATTTGGACGCCGGCGAGAAAATTTTGTACGCCCCCGACCAAAATTTGGGAAAATATGCCATGAAACTTTCGGGAAAACAATTCGAGGTGTGGAACGGCTGTTGCCCCATTCATCACTTTCTTGACAAAAACAAGGTGCTGGAACAAAAGAAAAAACACCCTGATGCCTTGATAATTGCACATCCCGAATGTCAGCTCGACATTTTGGAGATTTCCGATTATGTGGGTTCCACGGCACAACTGATTTCGTTCGTGAAACAATCCGATGCCAAGGAATTCATCGTCTGCACCGAACAAGGCGTGCTTCACCCGATGAAACTGCAGAATCCCGACAAATCGTTTTTCGTAGGCAGCAAAAGTCTGGTATGCCATAGTATGAAGAAAACGTCGTTGGAAGACGTATATAATTGCCTGAAAAACGAGACAAACGAAATTTTTGTTGATGACGAAGTTGCTCAAAAAGCCATAAACGCACTCAATACGATGTTTGCACTCTCAAAATAAGATGAAAAATGGACGAAACAGTTGGTGGAACAAGGTTTGGGCTCGCAGTTTTTTCGTGAGCTTCATTCGCACAATTCGACCATTCGCAGTCGTTTTTCTCCTCTTTTTCTCAAATAACATCCTTGCCCAGGAATTCAAGCAGTTCTTCTATCCCGACGGTTCCGTATCGTCGGAGGGAACGATGGTGAACGGACAACCTGACGGCTATTGGAAATCGTATTATCAAGACGGCACACTCAAATCGGTGGGAAAACGCACCAATTTTCTGCTCGACAGCATTTGGACGTTTTACGACGAACAAGCACACCTGCAAAAAGAAATCTCCTACTTTGAAAGCCGAAAAAATGGGTATTACAAAGAATATGCCCTTGCTGATTCCGTCATATATCTCTCAATGCGTGTGCTTTATGTGAACGACCAAAAACAAGGCATTGAAGAATATTTTTCTCCACAAGGAGACATCGTAAAAACAATACCCTACATTGACAACAAAAAAGAAGGATTCTCCTACGAATACGACGACAGCACGGTGATTTCCATTGCCATCTACGAAAACAACAATATGATTTCGTCGCAATCGGTGAACAGGACCAACGCCAAGGGGCAAAAAGTCGGGCAACATATCAGTTTCTACCCCAACGGCGCAATAAAAACTGAGGCAAACTATTCCGACGGCAAACTCAACGGAATGTACAAGCTCTACGACCAGCACGAACAACTGATTCAGGTGGGCAACTACGAAAACGACACGCTCATTTATTCAAGTTCCACAATGGCAGAATTTGAAGACCCGCTTGAGAAAAAATCGTATTATCCCGACTCCACGCTGAAATACAAAGGTGCATATCGCGACAAGACGCCCATAGGCATTCATAGGCACTACGACAAAAATGGCAACGTGACTTCGGGAGAATTGTACGATATAGGCGGAACGCTTGTGGGACAAGGAATTACACTTGAAAATGGCGACAAGAGCGGACAATGGTTTTTTTTCTATTCAAATGGCAAAAAAGAATCAGAAGGACTGTTTGAGAAAGGACAAAAAGAAGGGTTATGGAAATTCTATTATCCCGACGGCACACTCAAACAAACGGGCTATTTCCGCCATGACAAATTCAACGGATTATGGGAATTTTACAGCGAAAGCGGCGATTTGCTCACAAAGGAGGAATACGAAAACGGACAACGAAACGGCTTGAGCGTGGAATACGACGACGAAGGCAACAAAATAATGGAAGGAATGTATGAAAACGGCCTAAAACAAGGTGTCTGGACCATTAAAATCGGCTCGCTCGTAACCACGGGAACGTATCAGTACGGTGAAAAAATCGACGTGTGGAAAAGCACCTACGTGGGCGGCGGAAAAGCGTTCAAAGGAAATTACGTGGCTGGCCGAGCACAAGGAAAACATTTCTACTACTACAAAAACGGCCAAGTGGAACACGAGGAACAATGGAAAAACGGTCAAGCCGTGAAAGTGTGGAATTATTACCAAGAAAACGGCACGTTGAAATATTCAATCTATTACAAGAACGGCAAGGAAACTAAGGTGGAAACACCTGTGAAATAGATTGTAGAGACACGCCATGGCACGTCTCTACAACAACAATCCGTGTTGGTGGCTGTAGGGCTGTCGTATTACGGCAGCCGAAAAATGATGTTGTACGGCTGCCACAATGTGACAGCCCTACAGAATTTATGGCAGCCCTACCACAGACAATTATCAATTGTCATTTTTCAATTATCAATTACTAAAATCCTTCCTGTGTCAACCATTTCTGGTAGGCCGTGGCTTTTTGCAGATGTTGGTCAAACGTTACCGAAAAATCGCTGTAGCCGGAATAATTCGGCTGAGCACAGAAGAAATAAAAATTGTGGTGCGAATAGTTTAGCACCGCTTCAATATCGCTCTTCGCAGGAGTGCAAATTGGACCAGGAGGAAGTCCCTGATGCTCATAGGTGCTATATGGAGAGGTTTTTGCCCGCTCAATGTGTCCCTTACGCACACGTTTTATCTCAAAATCGTTTAACGCAAATTTTATGGTCGGGTCGGCTTGGAGTTTGCCTGCCGTGGCAGAACCTTTCAAACGGTTCATATACACGCCCGCAATCTTCGGTTTTTCGTCGTTGTGGCGAGTTTCCTGGTCAACAATCGATGCCAATGTCATAACCTGCTGTGGCGAAAGCCCTATGTTGCGCGCCTTCGCTCGGCGACTCTCGTTCCAGTACGTTGAATATTCCTTGCTCATTCGTTCCAAAAACTGCCGAGCCGACGTGTTCCAATAAAAATCGTAGGTATCAGGCAGGAAAAGACAGATAGTGTTTTGCTTGTCGAACCCAAGCGAATCCATAAACTGCCGATTATTGGTGAGGGCAAGCAAATCGTCGTACGACGTCTCAAGTTTTTCGGCCGCCAATTCCAGTATTTCCTCATAATGACGGGCAAAACGTATGGTGAGTTTCACAGTCTGACGCTTTCCCGAACGGAACAGACGCACTGCCTCGAATGACGACATTCCATTTTGCAATTCGTACAAGCCGGGATAGATATGATGTTCCAAATCAAGGATTTTTGCAACAATTTTGATTCCATTTATATGTTTGACATTCAGATTTTTATCAAGATTTTCCACAATATCGTTGACGGTAGAACCTGTTGCCACCGTTTGATACATTTTTTCTTGATTCTCGATGCTGTAAATGTTTCCGCCGAAAATTATCACAGTGAAATACGCACCGACGGCACAAAAAATGATGCAAATTGTTAATATATATTTTTTCATTTTTATTTTATTTTTTTCAATCATCATCACGGTTTGTCATCGTAGGGCTGTCACACATTGTAGGGCTGTCACATTGTGGCAGCCCTACAACATCATTTTTTCGGCTGCCGTAATACGACAGCCCTACAGCCACCATCACGGATTTACGTTAAAATTTCATATCCTGTTTCCGTTACCACCAGCGTGTGTTCCCATTGTGCCGACAATTTTTTGTCGCCGGTAATTACCGTCCAGCCGTCACGAAGGAATTTGCATTTCCACGTGCCCTCGTTTACCATCGGCTCAATGGTGAAGACCATTCCCGGCACCATAAGCACGCCACGCTGACGCGGTTGGGCATAATGCACCACTTCGGGTTCATCGTGGAACTTACGACCTATGCCATGACCGCACAAATCGCGGACGATGCTGAACCCATTTTCTTTGGCAAAAGGCTCTATGGCATCGCCAATGTCGTTTAGTCTGCCGTATGGCTTTACTTGCCGTAAACCTATTTCAAGGCATTCTTTTGCCACATCGACCAATTTCTGTGCTGCTGGCGAAACCTCGCCAATGCAATACATACGGCTACTGTCGCCAAAATAACCGTCAAGAATCGTGGTACAATCCACGTTGACTATGTCGCCGTTCTTCACCACCGTGTTGGGCGACGGTATTCCGTGGCACACCACCTCGTTGATGGAAATACAGCAACTTTTAGGAAATCCCTCATAATTCAAACACGCAGGAATGCCGCCGTGATCGTAGGTGAATTCACGCACAAGGTTGTCAAGATGTTCCGTAGTGACGCCTTCGGCAATCTCGTTTTGCACCATATCCAAAACAGCGTGGTTCAATGCTCCCGCCTTACGGATTTTCTCTATTTCCTCGGCAGAATATAAAATAGCAGACGGAAGGATTTTGAAACCTTCACGGCGATATTTGTCGAGTTCGCAATCGTGGAGCCAGTGGCATTTTTTATATTTTCTGCCGCTGCCGCACCAGCACGGGTCGTTGGGTTCTAATTTTCTCATTTTGTTCTATTTTTTTTATCGTAGAGACGCGCCATGGCACGTCTCTACAACACCAATCATCATCACGGTTCGTTCAATGTAGGACTGTCATACATCGTAGGGCTGTCACATTGTGGCAGCCGTACAACATCATTTTTTCGGCTGCCGTAATACGACAGCCCTACAACACCGTCACGGTTTATTTACACGGATGCCACGGTGTGACATTTCGGTTTGTTCAACGTAGAGACGCCATCATCACAATGTATCCGTTGTGCAAATATACACAAAAAAAGAACCCCCGCATTATGCGAGGGTTCCATATAATTGAATTATGTTATTTCAATTATTTTACTACGAAAGAGAATGAACCTTCAGCAGTTTGAGCGAAGTAGATACCTGCACCCAAAGAAGCGATAGCGAATTCTTGAGAAGCAGCAGCTACTTTTTGACCAGCTTGGTTGTAGATTACGATTGCACCTTCTGAGTAGATTACACCGTTAACGATAGCGTCAGCAGCAGCGATTTCTTCTACAGCAACTACTTGTGGGATGCCATAACCTTTGTCTGCACCGATTTCAAAGTTGTCAGCACCACCAAGGTCAAGTACGATTTGAGCGCCTTCATATTGAGAAAGAGCCATAAATACTACTTGGAATCTTCTTTCTGTTTCGTGAGAAGGAGTTTTGATAGGCAAAGAACCTTTAACTTCAAATGTTTCACCTTTTGCAATGTTTGCCTTGATAGTAGCCATTCCGTCACCATCTTCTTCACACAAGCTTGTTGCCCATGGTTTTGGAGATGCATGTTCTGACGCATCCCAAAGAGCAATCATCAAAGTACCGATTTCTTGAGAAGCGGTACCTTTGATTTCAAAGTTGAAGAAATCAGATGTTGTTGCTTGAGAATTGTAAGCAAAGTCAGCTGAAGCTTGGTATTGGAAACCGTCAGCAGCATTTTCAGCAGGACTTTGATAAGTCATTGCGTATGGTTTAGTGTATTGGCTTAAGTCACCCATATATTCAAATTTGAACTCTGTAAAGTTGAATTCAACTTTCTTTACACCTGGTACATCTTCTGACATAGCAGTACCATCGTTGAATGCTTGTGCAGTAGCGTAATCAGCCATTTTAAAACCTAACACCAAACCAGTAACGTTTTTAGTTGGATGAAGAGTAGCACCATCTACAACAAAACCTTCAGTTACATCAGTTGCAAGCCCTGTAATGGTGTACACGAAATCGGCAGTAAACTCTACATCTTTTGTAACAGCAATTTCTGGAGATGCGAACGCTGAGTTCTGAAAGAAATAACCTGCTTCTTTTTGCTCATCAACAAGACCTGTTTGTAGTTTTCCTGTAGCATTACATGTTCCCTTTACATGGAATGAAAATTGTTGGCCTAATGCTAATGCCCAACCATCTGCATCATCACCAAGAGCTTCCTCAACAGCTTCTTCAATGAGGCCTGTGTTACCACCTTGCCAAGAGAAAGCTTTTTCTCCAGAACCATTGTCGCCATCACCATATTCGTTGTAGAGAAGTTTAATGGTTTGAGCACCTTCCAATTTTTCGTGTGTCCAACCACCATTTGCCATTGAAGCGAAACCAAACGCAGTGGCAGTCAAAAATAAAAATACTTTTTTCATAATCTTTAAAAATTTTAATTAAACATTTACTAATTATTAAGTCTTGCAAATATACAACTTTTAAAATATGTGCAACACGAAAAGGGAAAAATTTAGAGGAAAAATTATAGAGACGAAATTATCGGGTCTGTACTTCACCACGATTTGTTCAATGTAGGGCTGCCACATTGTGACAGCCCTACATCGTTTCGGCTGCCGTAATACGACAGCCCTACAGAATTGATGAAAATTTACATTGTTTTTTTTCAATAAAAACAATCCTCATCCCATTTTGCTATATTATTTTCTATATACAATGCTATTTTGTTCTTTTCATCTTGATTACGAATTATGTGATCGTGATAGCGAGGTTGCCATGCAAAAGAAAGGTCATTTTGTTTGGCGTAACGGGAAATGGCAGATTTGAAACGACCTATTATATGCGACAATCGCCCACAACGATTTGCCCTACGTTGCATTTCCAAATTCATCTCTTTTTGATTTATTGTCGTTTGAATTTCATCCTGTGATGCTATAGGGCTGCCATACATCGTAGGGCTGTCACACTGTGGCAGCCGCACAACATTACGATAACCATCATCATTTCGGCTGCCGTAATACGACAGCCCTACGGGTAGTGTGTTTCCTATATTGTTGTTGTTAATGAAAAATATCAAATGTATATGATTTGGCATAACAACATACAATGGAACCTGAACATCTTTATTTATTTCTTCTATCTTTTCTATACATTGTTTGGCATATTCTCCTATATCAGTCAATTTTATAACAGCATTATTAATTTCGCCGAAATAATGCTCGCGGGACCTTGTACAAATCGTCACGAAATATTCTGCACCATCATAATTATGCCATTGTGCACGCGGAGATTTCCGTTGAGGAAGATTGTTGTTTTTCATGTTTTGGTTATTTGTTGCAAAGATAAATAATCGCTTCACAAACACAAAAAAAATTCAAATTAGATTGACACCGTGTAGGGCTGTCACACAGTGGCAGCCGTATAACATTTCGGCAATCATTATCATTTCGGCTGCCGTAATACGACAGCCCTACAATCAGCATCACGGATTTATGATTTTCGGCTGTCACACAGTGGCAGCCGTATAACATTTCGGCAATCATCATCGTTTCGGCTATCATATTATGACAGCCCTACAAGGGTAGGGTCGTGTAGAGGTACGAAATTTTTCGATTCTACATTTATTTTGTTATCTTTGCAACGAATTGAAATCGATACAGCATGTTTGAGAATTTATCGGAACGATTGGAGAAATCGTTCAAATTACTGAAAGGACAAGGAAAAATCACCGAAATCAACGTTGCCGAAACGTTGAAGGACGTTCGTCGTGCGTTGCTCGACGCCGACGTAAACTATAAAATTGCAAAACAATTTACCGAAGACGTTAAGCAGAAAGCCCTCGGTCAGAGCGTGCTCACCGCCGTGAAGCCGGGCGAAATGATGACGAAAATCGTCCACGATGAACTTACAGCCCTGATGGGTGGCCAGAAAACCGACATCAACCTCAAAGGCAATCCTACCGTGATTTTGATGGCTGGTCTGCAAGGTTCAGGTAAGACAACCATGTCGGGTAAGTTGGCGAATATGCTTAAATCAAAACAAGGCCGTCATCCGTTGTTGGTTGCCTGCGACGTGTATCGTCCGGCCGCAATCAATCAGTTGCAGGTGCTTGGCGAACAAATTGGCGTGCCTGTTTTTGCCGATTTGAGCGACAGCAATCCCGTGAACATTGCCGAGAAGGCAATCCGTCAGGCAAAACTGAACGGACAGGACGTGGTGATTGTCGATACTGCCGGCCGTTTGGCGGTTGACGAAGCCATGATGACCGAAATCACAAACATTAAAAATGCCATAAACCCGCACGAAATCTTGTTCGTGGTTGATTCCATGACTGGTCAGGATGCAGTGAACACGGCGAAGGAATTCAACGACCGCCTGAATTTCGACGGCGTTGTCCTCACCAAACTCGACGGCGACACCCGTGGTGGTGCGGCGCTTTCAATCCGTTCGGTGGTTGACAAGCCGATAAAATTCGTCGGTACGGGCGAAAAACTTGAGGCAATCGATGTTTTCTATCCCGAACGTATGGCAGACCGTATTTTGGGCATGGGCGACATTGTTTCGTTGGTGGAACGTGCCCAGGAACAATACGACGAGGAAGAAGCACGCAAGTTGCAGAAGAAGATTTCGAAGAACCAGTTCAATTTTGAAGATTTTCTTGCCCAGATTCAGCAGATTAAGAAGATGGGAAATCTGAAAGACTTGGCTTCGATGATTCCGGGAATGGGCAAGGCATTGAAAAACATTGACATTGACGACGATGCGTTCAAAGGCGTTGAGGCGATTATCCGCTCAATGACTCCCGAAGAACGTGCGAATCCAATCATACTGAACGGTTCCCGCCGAAAACGAATCGCATTGGGTAGCGGCACCTCGGTGCAAGATGTGAACAAACTCATCAAGCAATTCGACGAGACGAAAAAGATGATGAAGATGATTACCGGCAGCAAAGGCAGCAGACTAATGCAGAATATGATGCCGAACATGAGATAGATTCCAAAATCCGAAACGTCATTTCCCCGTTCGGCAAATAACTGTTTTCGCTTTTTTCAATCCCCCAAAAACACATAGGGATTTTTTCTATATATTTGTCCTAAGAATATATACTAAAAATTATTTTTACTATGCGAAAACTCCTTACGCTTGTAACTTTATGTGTTTTGTGCGGAATTGACGGTTTTGCACAAAATACTGAAACGAAAGACATTACTCCTCTCGGGTTCAGTGGCAATTTTGAGTTTCTGCAATTTTCCCAAACACGTGGTTTGTTGGCACTTTCAAATAAAAGTGTTTTATATGTGAGTGCCGATACTGCCAAGACATGGCAAACCGAGAAATTGCCTCTTGACACGATAAATTACTTTGTAATGCATAGTGACGGGCTGGTTGGTTTTATAAAAAATAAAAATACAGTATATAGAACAACTGACGGTTCTCTATCTTGGGAACAAATGCCTTTAGAGGGCATTTCGAAAAAGATTGATGGGTACGAAGTTGTATTGGAACGGATTCATTTCAAAACACGTGATACGCTATTCCTTGTCTTAACAAATAAGGTAAATGGGAAAAGAATCTATAAAAGTTGCGATTGTGGTGTCTCATGGAAGGAAGTGGCAAAAGACGTACAACCAAGATACACGTTGCTTTCTGGCTTCTTGAACAATATTCATTGGAGGAACGAGAATGAGGGATATTTTTATGGTCAAGGTCAATTTGTAAAAACCATTGACGGCGGAGATAGTTGGACTATGGTAAATTATTCAGATGCTGAATATGAAAAGATAAACTGGCTGATGTGTTCTTATAAAAACGGAACTGCAATTATTGCAGAACAGCAAAATTCCACCAACCGTCTCTTTTTTAGCAAAGATGGGAACCCACAAAACAGAGAAAACGTGTTATTGTTGAATATAGGAGAAAAAATTCAAGAAGTGAATGGTGTCCTCTATGCTGTACAAGGGGATTATTTATGGCAAAGCATTGATAGTGCAAAAACATGGAATAGTACTCTTATAAAAGAAGGTGCTAACATAACTTCACAAGGAATGTATTTTTATGATAACAATGTTGGTGTTACTATTTCGAAAAATCTAACTTCCTACGTTACGACCGATGGCGGAGAAACGTGGACAAAATATGTACACAGAGGTGGAGAAGGATTTTCATATCTATATGATGGCTTATATGTTAAAAGCGATAACGAAGTGTTTGTTGGTGGAAATACTGGTCGTTTGTTCCATACTTCAGACGGCGGAGAAACGTGGAGTTGGCAAGACATATATACAAATAGTCTTCATGGTATAGTATTCCCCAGTAAGGACACTGGCTATATAGTAAGTAACAAAGGTATTTTAAAAACCATTGATGGTGGAAAATCATGGATTGTCAATACAACAAAAGGAGATTACCCATATATTGACTTCCCGACAAACGATTGTGGTTATTTGGGCTATTCTGTCAACACTCCTGCCCTATACAAAACAAGTAACGGCGGGACATCTGTAAAACCCATGTACACGGCTGTTTACGGAGATAACAAAACGGGGCTGGAACCATTCTCTTTTACGACAGAGAAAAAGGGACTTGTGTGTGCCGACAACGGCAATATGCTTTATACAGCAGATGGCGGTAAAACGTGGGAACTGAAGAATACAGGGTTCGGAGATAATGAAATTATGGAAAGCATAGTGTCCATAGGAAAGCAAGGTTGGCTTCTTAACACACTAAATGAGGAAACCACAAAGATTTATTACATAGACACTCTTTTCAATGTTTCTACAATTCATGAATTTAATGAAGATGAAGGTAAGGGTTATTATCTAAAAAAAGTGAACGATTCTCTTTTTTATATCAGTATGTATAAAGACGGAGAAAGAACATTGTATTTTGGGAATCTCACAGAATGGCATAGGACAAACATTCCTGTGAAATCAGCGACTTATGCTTATAATGAACACGTGGTTTACGCATACGATGCAAACACTACCACAATTTATAAAACTATTGTTTACGACGATAGTCTGCAAGTCTCGTTACAAAAAGAGTCTTCTTACAAATACACTCTATTTTCAAATGTACAGAATGTCCTTTTGAATTTGTCTTTAACAAATAGCAGAGGAGAAATTGTTTGGTCGGGGCAACTCAATTCGGGCAATGGAGAATCAACAATAGATTTCCCTGAAACAATAGAAAACGGCTCATACCTGCTACATATAGAATCAGGGAAAGGTTATTATTACAAAAAGACAGAGCCAATTGAAGTGATATTGAAGGCAGACGGCACACCGATAACGGAAGTCTCGCAAGAAAAGAGTTATACCCTTTATGGCAGAACTTTGTATGTGTGTGACGCAAATGCAAAATTATACATTGTTTTAGGTACTGAAATTCCCATTCAAAACGGAGTTGCAGAATTGAAGGCAGGGGTATATATTTTGCAGACAACGCAAGGACGGGAGAAAGTTGTGGTGAGGTAAGCGTTTTATTTCTTTCAGTGGCAACAAAAACGTAAAGACGCGATTAATCGCATCTCTACAATAACCGACTGATAGTCAATTATTTGTTTGTTGGAACAACAAATCCCACTGGTTTTCGTGGCTTTTTCTGCGTTTGTGTCAATGAATCGACTTTTATGCTTAATTCTGTCATTGAATCGGTCAGGGCGTCTAACTGCCCTTGCATCAATTCGTTGCAATCATTTTGGTCGCGGAGAATATCCTCGATATATGCTTTCTGGTTTTGCAGTTCCAAGCGAAGATTTTCTATTTGCAATGAATTTTCCGACAAACTCACAATTCGCTCTCGCATTTCTACAAATGCACGCATAATATTCACGCTCATAATTGTTGCAATAGGACTTCGCAACACAGCAGAAAGCATAGCGACACCTTGTTCCGTAAAAACAAACATTTCTGAAGCCCCAATGTTGTACTGTGAGGGTATCACATTTTGTGACACCCCACTGAGTAACAAATAGTTACATTCATCTTTCGTCATACGAAACATAAAATCTTCGGGAAATCTATCTGGATTTCTTCTAACGGCTTGTTTCAGTGCCCTGTTTTCAACTTGATATAATAATGCTAAATCTCTATCTATCATTACATTTTTCCCTCGGACGTTATAAATTCTTGTCCGAATAGTTGCCATATCGGCAACTGCTGATATTTTGTCTTTTTCCATTTTGGTAGTTTTAGTGTTGCAAAAGTACTCTTTTTATACAATCGCCCAAGAAAAAGAAACTGAAAAAAAGAAAAACAATGAAGGTTGTGGTGAGGTAAAAAGTATTGTTTATAATGCAAATCCATAAAGCAAGATAATTGTTTCGTAAAATAAAGTATCTTTGCCGTTGAATAATAAATATTTGGATATGGAACTGATTGACGGTAAAAAGGTAAGCGAAGCAATCAAACAGCAGATTGCCGCCGAAGTGGAACAAATTAAAGCTCGTGGCGAAAAAGTGCCTCATTTGGCTGCAATTCTTGTGGGCAACGACGGCGGTAGCGTCACCTACGTGAACAACAAAGTGAAGGCCTGCGAGCAGTGCGGTTTCGTTTCCACGTTGAAGACATTCGACGAAAATATTTCCGAAGAAACGCTCCTGAAAACCGTCGAGGAATTCAACAACAACGACGACATTGACGGTTTCATCGTTCAGTTACCGTTGCCAAAACACATTGATTCACAAAAAGTTATTGAATCCATCAACCCGAACAAGGACGTTGACGGTTTCCACCCTATGAACGTGGGCAAAATGATGATTGGTCTGCCGTGCTTTAAGTCGGCCACGCCTGCGGGTATCCTTGAATTGTTGAAATTCTACAATATAGAAACGGCAGGAAAGCATTGCGTTATCATAGGTCGAAGCAACATTGTGGGCAAGCCGATGAGCGTGCTTTTGAGCCAGAAAGGTTGGGATTGCACGGTTACGTTGTGTCACAGCCGCACAAAAAATCTTGAACAAGTGTGTGCTTCAGCCGACATTTTGATAGCCGCACTTGGTACGCCGGGCTTTGTAAAAGCGAATATGGTGAAAGAAGGTGCCGTGGTAATCGACGTGGGAACCACACGCGTTCCTGCTCCCGAAATTCCACGTGGCTGGCGCTTGAAAGGCGACGTGCTGTTCGACGAGGTTGCCCCGAAATGCAGCTACATCACTCCTGTTCCCGGCGGCGTGGGTCCAATGACCATCTGCTCGTTGATGATTAACACTCTACAAGCGGCAAAGGGAAAGAAGGCGTAGAATTCCTATTTATCCATCCCTTGCCGTGCGAGCATATATTCACGGAGTGAGTATGTGTCAACGTCTTTCCAGCGAAGTTCAAGCTCGTCGCAGAATTCTTTCTGATTGTTTTGCAATGCTGCTTGATAAATGCGTAACACGATTCGCATATTGTCAATCTTGTCATTGTAAACTTGGTTGTAGAACTCTTGCTGGCCCTCCAACGAATTATACCACTCAATTTCGTCAATCAGATTTTCAGCATAAATGCGAAGTTCGCGGTTTCCTGCCTCATAATCTTTGGCAAGATAATATGCGTATGCTGTCGTAATGATTGATTCGTCGCTGTAGGTGAACTGCCAGTCAGGCATAATCTCACAAAGTTTGTTGAGAACTTGTTTTGCCGAGTCAACCTTGTGTTCTGCAATGAGTTCGAACGCAAGCGAGTTGAACATCTGGCGAATGCCAATCACTCGTGTCGTTCGTTCGTGGAAATGATCCATATACACGCCTTTCTCGCCCATGCTCTTCCATTGATATACGTTCATCAACTTGTCGTACAACACGTCGGTGTCGATGTACGGAACACGTGGATCGTCGTTCTTGATAGGTACGAATTTGAATGCGAAACCATCGTAGCGCAAATAATTCTCCAATCCTACGTCTTCGGCCGACGACTGGCTTGTGAAATACAACGGACGATCCCATTTCCAACCATCAAGGCAGTCGTAGATTACCAATTTGTTCTTGTAAATGTTGTTGTCCTTCAATGAGAAACGAATCTCGTCCTCAATCATGGCAGAATCTTGTGCCGAAACGGCATTGTTTTCAAGGGCAAGTTTCTTATCAACATTGAATTTTAACATTTTTGACGGGAAGAAATTGTATTTGTCGCCGTAATAGTCAATTTTCATATTGTCATCGCGAACAACTTCCATTGCCTCGTGAATGTCCACATAGTTTTCTTTCACCTTGTCGAACACACGGACTGGAACCATATCACGGATTCCTTTGCCCACTTGTTCCTCGGTCAATTTCATTGGTAGCGGAGCCGATTCGTATGCACGATGCTTCA
>JAEEGG010012523.1_pt1 | contig 18278 bp, 15 predicted proteins | sample 9134161 | NCBI WGS metagenome assembly JAEEGG01 (sample SAMN16246543, study PRJNA631951) | gut metagenome | biome: gut microbiome; feature: rumen; material: CR-attached | host: Bos | place: Iran: Karaj | collected 2018-10 | reverse complement strand
CGTGCGCGCCCTCTTGGGCGAAACCGAAAAGGACGACGCCCACGACACCGTTGTCCAACTGGAAACCAACCTCGACGACATGACGCCGGAGTGGATCGCCTTCGCCTGCGAGCGGCTGCTGCAGGGCGGAGCCAAAGACGTGTTCACCACGCCGATCGGCATGAAAAAGGGCCGCCCGGGCGTTAAGCTCAGCGTGCTCTGCGCCCCGGCGGACAAGGACGCCATGCTGCGCCTGCTGTTCCGGCACACCACGACGCTCGGCGTGCGCGAAGCGGTTTTGCAGCGCAGCGTCCTGCGGCGCGAAAGCGTGACGCGGGAAGCAGACGGCAAAACGGTCAGGTTCAAGACCGCGGCCGGGTTCGGCGCAAAAAAAGAGAAGGCCGAATTCGACGACCTTGCCGCGCTGGCAAAGGAGAAGGACATCAGTTTGTTTGAAGCCTCAAAGCTTTTGTGAATAAGAAGACCGCTTCCCCGACGGGAAGCGGTCGCTCTTTGCTTTTATTCCAGTCCGGCCTGCCGCAGCAGGGCGGCGGCCTTTTCGCTGTCGGCGTCCGCCGGGTCGGCGGGCAGACGGAACATCGCCCGTGTTCCGGTGTAGCCGTCCCGATAAACGGGGTTGCCGTCTTCATCCATACCGAGCACCTCCGCTGTGGGGAACGGGCTTTGCAGCAGGCCAAGCCACAAGGCGCGATCGGAAAACGGCGTCAGGTCGACCATGTCCACGAGGGTATACATGATTCCGTCGAGATAGAACGCGCTGCGTCCGATCGTCATGGTGAACGGTGCGATCCGTGCCGGTTCATAGCCGCTGATCAGCGGCAGAAACAGGAAGGTTCCGCATTCCTCCGGCGTAATCGGTGCGCCGTCGGTGCGTGCGGCCGAAAAGACCGCATAGCTGTGCGTCTCCTCCACCGGGCTGTCGGAAAGACCGACGAGCTTCGCGCCGTTTACGGTACCGAGCAGGGAAACGGTGTAATCACCGTCGGTGACGGTCTGCGGCTCCTGCTGCGTTTCCTGCGCGTCGAACAGTGCGGCGACGGCGTCGTTTTCCAGCGTCCGGGCAACTTCGCGCGGCGTCAGCAGCCGCAGCGCCGCGAATGCGCCGACGGTCAGAAGCGTCAGCAGCAGTAAAATGGCAAGACAGACGCGGATGAATTGTCTTTGGTTCATTTGAAAAAAACTCCTTTGCGGCTGCCGGTGAAGCAGGGACACGCAAGCGTCAGCCAGCCCGGTTTCGCAGCCGGAAACGGCGGCATCCAGTTCCTGCCGGTATTGCGCAGCTTCTTTCATGTCAGTGTTTCCCCCTCCAGCAAAGCAGCCAGTTTTTGCCGTCCGCGGGCCAGTCGTGTGCCGACGGTTGCCGCGGGCAGACGCATGATTTGCGCGATCTCCTTGATTGAATACCCTTCGTAATAGTAAAGGTGAATGATAATGCGATAGGCGTCCGGCAGAGCGAGCACCGCCTCAAGGACAGGGGAGCGCGCTTCCTGCACGGCGGCAGGTTCCTGCAGCGGCATCGGCGCCATGCGGCGCAGGAGCCGGAGATCGTTTTTTGCAATGTTGATCGTGACACGCAGCAGCCAGGCCTTTTCGTGCTCCGTATCGTGAAAATGCGGCTGATAGCGCAGCAGCTTGATAAAAGCGTCCTGCACGGCATCCTGCGCGTCGTCGGCGGAGTGCAGAATTGCGTATGCCGCGCGCAGCATGTGCGGCGTGTTGCGCCGGACCAGCGCATCCCAGTCTTTTTCATCGATGAAAGTGTTCATTCGGAACCTCCTTTCACCCATAACACAAGCGGCAAAGCCGGAATTTTTCAGAAAGAAAACAAAACAGCCGCAGTCTGTTTCGACCGGCGGCTGTTGTTCCCGCGTAAGGCGGGTTTTCTTATTTCTTCTTACGCAGCGCTTCTTTGATCCGTCCGCTCGGGTCCTTGATCAGCAGGATCACGAGCCAGATGACCAGCGCGAGCGCCACCACGGAAAGCCCGAGGAAGGCGTCGTTGAGCATGTCGAGCGGGTCGGGCGTGAAGTATTCCGCCTTCAGCTCGGCGTATTCAAAGATCGCGTCCACGAGCCACATCAGGGATGCGCCCCAGAACATCCAGCAAAGGATGCCGACCTTCAGCTCGCTGCTTCTCTTGTTCTCGTACCACACGACGGTCGCAATGACCGCGGCGAACACGGTGATCAGTAATGTCATGAAGACAACCCCTTATTCTTGATTCTGGAGTTGCGACTTGGCCGCGCGCTTCTCAATGGCGCTTGCAACAACGAGCATCACAGCCCACACAGCCGTGACGAGCACAGCCATCAAAACACCGGCGGTTGCCATCTCATGCAGCATTTCCGCCGTATCGGCAGGATCGGACATCGCCGCCAAAAACGGGAACCAGGCGACGACCTCGCCGTGCCAGACGTGTTCAAACATCAGCAGAACGGCGCCGCCCCAAAGCATATAGGACAGCCACATCAGCTTGCGGGAGAACGCGGTTTTTTCCTGCGTTTCCAGCGCCTTGGCGCCGGTCGTGGGCGCGGTGAGCTTCAGCTCTGCTTTTGCTTCTTTCTTTTGGAGCACTTTAGCGGCAACGGTCGTGACAATTGCTTCTGCGGTAGGAACCAAAAAACAAGCCATGATTATGCCTCCTTTCGGGAAGAATGGGGTGGCATACTTGATACGCCGATCCGGCTGCGCCGGAGTTACACTTTATTATACATTTTTCTTTTTTCGAAGTCAAGCGTTTTTTGCCTCGATCGCGAACCGCGCGGCGAACGACGGAAACAGCGGCTCGAACACGAAGCAGCGGTCGATCGCCTTGCCGAACGCGCCGATCAGAAGGCCGTTCAGCGCAGTCATAATCAGCGTGCCGACCCCGATGCCGTTGAAGCGACGGAAGAACAGCAGCGACAGCGCGGCGGCCACGGCCAGCGAGCCGACGTCAAAGGCAATTTTGAACTTCGTGCGGTTCAGCGAAAAGCGGGCGCTGACGCCCTTGACAAAGAAGTCATAGACCTGCGGATAGAGATAGGTGCGGTAAAACAGCGCCACCGAAAACGAAGTCAGCAGCATGCCGCACACAAACAGCACAATGCGCACCGACATCGTCATACTGCCCGGTTCAGTCACAGCCGGATTCAAAAGCGGAATCACCAGCCGCCACAGATCAAGCACCGCGCCGTAGAGCAGGCAGGTCAGAAACGAGCTGAAATAGACGAGCTTCACGCGGCCCATCAGCGCGCAGAAGACGAGGAAGAGCACCGCCTGCACGACGTATTCGCTTTGGCCGAAGGTGAGAAAGGGCACCTTCAGACTGAGAATATAGGCCGGGGCGACGATCATCGAGACCCCGAAGCCGGCCGCGGCCACCATGGCGACCGCAAACGACAGCACGAGGATCGACAGCAGATAGCAGACCTCGGCGGGGAACCGGAGCCGCTTCATGCGTCCTGCTGCTGCGCCAGCGTTTTACGCAGCAGTACCGGCATCCACAGGCCGGCCTGCACGCTGCGGTGGGTGAAGCCGCGGCGCTCCGGCTTCAGCGTGTCGAACCAGTCGGAGAAGGGGAGGCGGTCGTCCGTCTCTTCCAGAAAGCGAAGAATCGCCCTGGAAAACGCGCGCACGTTGCGGTCGGTGCCGTCCAGGCAGGCCGCCCAGAGCATCCAGTCGCTTTTGGTAAAGCTCTTGCGGCTGTCGAGCGGCACGCCGTAGGCGTTCAGCTTTTCGCGGTAGAGATCGCTTTCGGCAAAATAGAGATCCTCCGGGAAGAGGCCGAACGAGAACAGCCGGTCCCAGACGAGGTTATACTTGAGGCTCCAGCCCTCCGCATCCAGCAGCGAAAACGGCAGCGTGCCGTCGGCTTTGCGGTTGCTGTCCAGCGCCAGCGCCATGTGGCGCGCGTCCTGCATCGCCTTGGTTTCGCGGCCGAGCAGCCCGGCGATGCCGGCAAAGCTGGCAAGGCCCACGGTGCTCTTGATGGCAAGGTTGACATTCTGTTCACTGTGGCCGGCAAAGTCGTCGGTGCAAAGCTGGTTTTTCAGCTGCGCGCCCTGCGAAGAAAGATAGGCCGCCCAGCGCTCCAGCAGGGAATAGTTCTCTTCAATCTGCTCCGTGTCGCCTGTTGCTTTCGCATAGGCGTAGGCGAGGATCAGCATGTTGCCGCATTCCTCCACCGGCATCTGGAAGTGGGGCTCATAGATGGAAAAATGCTTGTGCTTATAGACGTTGCGGCGGCGGAACGCATAGGGCGGACGCAGCGCATAGACCTGACCGTCCGCGTGCGGATAGCGGCCGATGTCGTGCGGCGCATAGTCCGCCTGCCAGAGCGGCAGGGAGGCAAACGTGAAGACGCCGGTCAGCATCGCCTTGACCAGCTCCGGCCGATAGAGCAGGAAAAACGGCACGGCGGGGTAGGAAACGTCTACGGTGTTGATGCAGCCGTTGGAGTGGCATTCCTTGGAAAGATAGAGCAGCTCGCCCGCGGGCGAACGCACCAGCTTGTGCGCGGCCAGAATCTGGCGCGCCGCGGCGGTCAGCATGGCCTGATAGGCGGCGCCGAACGGGGCGGCGTCCGCAAGCAGACGGTCGCTTTGCGCCTGCAGCGCGGCGAACAGCGCTTCGCGGTTCTGATAGGAGTCGACCATCGCGCTGCGCAGGTCGGGCCATTTTTCGCGCCAGAACGGCGGCAGCTTCCGGCCGAAGTATTCGATTGCCAGCCCCTCGTCGAACCCGACGCAAAACGCGGACGTGACGCCGGGCTTCAGGCTGCGCGTTGCGTGGATGCCGCGGGCCGCGCGCACCTTGCCGCCGAGCAGACACCACCAGCCCCAGTCGGCGCCCACGCCGTCGCCCGAGGCCGACAGCGGCTTTTGCCTGATCTGACCCATCACGGCGAACGGACGGCCGCAGGCGTTCTGGGTAAAGAACACGCAGGACTTTGCCTTGCCGTCATAGCAGAACTTTTCGTCCAGAGAGAGCGAGACCTGCACGTCGTGTTCGGCTTCGTCCAACGGTTCATAGGTGCAGTCCACGAACGAAACGGGGAGCGACAGCCGGTGCAGATCGTCGAGCAGCAGCGGCGTCCAGAAGCGGACGACAAGGCGCACGCGAGCCGCCTCGAACGTATAGGTCGTGACGTAGGGCGCCGTGTCGAGCGCGGTCTGTTCCATGGCGGGTTCGGCGCCGAGGCCGAGAAAGCGAAAAACGGCGCCGTCGATCTCGGCGGTGCCGCGGATCGGCTTTTCAAGGCCGCACCAGAGCACGGTGTCGCTGTCGGACAGCTTGTCGGTGCGCGACCAGATGCTGAAAAAGGGGTCGCAGGTCATCAGCGGGTAAGCGGGGAGACGCATACGGTTCACCTCGGTGTCAGAAATGATAAGATTACAGTATCCAGTATAAAGGAAAGAAAGGGAGATGTCAAGAGAGGTTTCTTGCTTCTTTTCTCTTGTGTTTTTTGACCTTGTGTGATACAATAACAAAGATCAATTGGGGGGATGCAAATGAAGCTTTTCTTTCAGCATGCCACTGTGCTCGACGGGACGCGTGAAATGCTCCCGCGTCCAATGACAGACGTTCTGGTGGAAGACGGCAGAATCGCTGCCGTCGGTGCGCTGACGCCGCCGCCGGACGCGCAGGTGATCGACCTTGCCGGGAAGTACCTGATGCCGGGTCTGTGCAATCTGCACGTGCATCTGCCGGCGGGCGGCAGACCGGGCAAGCAGCGCGACCAGAAAAAGCTGGCGCAGCTGGTGCTGCACAATCCGATCGTGAAACGGGTTGCGTTTTCTGTTTGCAAAGCCTATGCCGAGGACGAGCTGTTCTCGGGCGTCACAACCGTGCGCGCCGTGGGCGGCCTTTCGGATATCGACACGACGCTGCGCGACCGAATCAACCGGGGCGCCGCGGACGGTCCGCGGATCCTTGCGGCCAATATGGCCATCGGCCCCGTGGGCGGCCACATGGTCGGCACGGTTGCCGAAGCCGCGCAAAGCGAAGAGGAAGCCGTGAAAATGGTGCGCGAGCGCGTGGCGCAGGGCGTGGATCTGATCAAGCTGATGGTCACCGGCGGCGTGCTCGACGCCACCGTCCGGGGCGAACCCGGCGTGCTGAAGATGCCGCCGGCGCTGATCCGTGCCTGCTGCGACGAGGCGCATAAAAACGGCCTGCCCGTTGCCGCCCACGTGCAAAGCGCCGAGGGCGTGCGCGCCGCGGTCGAAAACGGCGTGGACACCATTGAACACGGGTCGGTGCTGGACCAAAGCGCAATCGACGCGCTGCAAAACAGCGGCGGCGCGGTGATCTGCACGCTTTCGCCCGCGTTCCCGATGGCGAAATTCCCGCGCGATCTGCTCGGTATCAGCGAAACGGTGCAGTTCAATTCCGACGTGGTGCTGCGCGGTATGGTTGAAGGCGCAAAGCAGGCGCTCGAGGCCGGCATCCCCGTCGGACTCGGCACCGACACGGGCTGCCCCTATACGACCCATTACAACATGTGGCGCGAGCTGGTGTTCTTCCGGAAGTACGTCGGCGTTTCCGCCGCCTTTGCGCTGCACACGGCAACGCTTTTGAACGCGCGGCTGGTCGGGCTGGGCGACGAGACCGGCTCCGTCGAGCCGGGCAAAAGCGCGGATTTCCTCATCACGGACGGCGATCCGCTGCAAAGCTTTGAAACCATCCGCACCCCGTATATGGTCGTGATGCGCGGCAAGCCGTTTCTGCATCCGAAAGCAAAGCGTTATGCGAAGACCGACGCCGTGCTGGATGACTATATGCCCTGAGGGCGTGCTTTAAAGGAGAATCAACCGTTATGCAATCTGTTCGTACAGCCGGTGCGCTGCTGCATCTGTCGTCGCTGCCCGGCCCGTTCGCCGTCGGCGTGATGGGCAGGGAGGCCGAGCTTTTTGTGCTGCAGCTTCAGCGCATGGGCTTTCACTATTGGCAGGTGCTGCCGCTTTGCCCCGTGGACGACACGGGCTCGCCCTATTGCTCCTGCAGCGCGAACGCGGGCAATCTTGCGCTGATCGACCCGCGCCGGCTGATGGAGGAAGGACTTCTGACCGAGCGGGAGGTGCGTGAAAGCGTTTATCCCGGCAGCGTCTATGCGGCGGATTACGCCTTCGCGCTGCGGCAGCGGCTGCATGTGCTGCGGCTGGCGTTTTCCCGCCTGACGGACGACGACAAAGACCAGCTTACGCTGTTTGCGCAGCAAAACTCCTGGGTCGCCGACCACGCGCTCTATTGCGCGCTGAAGGGAAAGAACGGCGAAAAGCCCTGGTGGGAATGGCCGAAGGAAGAAGCCGTGTATGAGACGGCAAAGCAGAACGCCGCGTCCTTGCAGGCGGAGATTGATTTCCACGTCTTCTGCCAGTTCGTCTTCTTCAAGCAGTACCGCTCGCTCAAAGCGTTTGCCAACGCGCACGGCGTGTTTCTGATCGGCGATATGCCGATCTACGTCAGCCGCGACAGCGCGGACGTCTGGAGCAACCTGCGGCTGTTCCAGATCAACAAACGCACGCTCGCGCCGAAAAAGGTCGCCGGCGTGCCGCCCGATTATTTTTCCGCCGACGGCCAGCTCTGGGGCAACCCGCTGTATGACTGGGCGGCGATGAAGGACGACGGCTACCGCTGGTGGGTCGCGCGCGTGGCCCACGCAAGCAAGCTGTTCGACCGGGTGCGCATCGACCACTTCCGCGCCTTCGCGTCCTATTGGGCGGTGCCGTTCGACAGCGAAACGGCAAAGGTCGGCGCCTGGCAGAAGGGCCCCGGCATGGAGCTGTTCCGCACGATCAGAGCCGCGCTGCCGCAGGCGGACATCATTGCGGAAGACCTCGGCGTCTTCGGCGAAGACGTGGTGCGGCTGCTGCGGGATACCGGCTTTCCCGGCATGCGCGTGGTGCAGTTCGGCTTTGACCCGAACGGCGACAGCACCCATCTGCCGCACAACTATCCGAAAAACTGCGTCGCCTATCTCGGCACGCACGACAACAACACCCTGCTCGGCTGGCTTTGGGAGGCGGCGCCCGCGGAACGCGCCTTTGCGCTGCGCTACTGCTGCTTCGGCGGCCGCGAATGGGGCGAGGGCGGCTACCGGTCGGGCTCGTGCCGCGCCATCATCGAAACCGTCTGGAAAAGCGCCGCCGACACGGCCGTCATCGCCGTGCAGGATATGTGCGGCTTCGGCAGGGACGCGCGGATGAACACGCCCGGCACGTCGGAGGACAACTGGTCGTTCCGCATCAGCGCCGACGCGCTCGCCGGAATTGACGAAGGCTATTATCAGGAGATCAACTCCCTTTACAGACGATACTATTCTCCCGAAAGGACGGATGCAACATGATCGAAATCATCAACCACGGCGTCCATTACCTGAACGGCGCAATCCTGGACGGCAGCGAGGCCGGACAGCAGGCCGCGCTCGCGGCGGCGGGCGTTGCAAGCAAGGGCCGCAACGGCACGATCGCTTATTCCATTCTGCAAAGCCACAATCAGTCCGGGAGCGACAGCGCGCTGCAGATCCGCTTCGACGCGCTGATCTCGCACGACATCACCTACGTCGGCATCATCCAGACGGCGCGTGCCAGCGGCCTTCGGGAGTTCCCCGTGCCCTACGCGCTGACCAACTGCCACAACAGCCTTTGCGCCGTCGGCGGCACGATCAACGAGGACGACCACGTGTTCGGCCTTTCCGCGGCGAAGAAATACGGCGGCATCTACGTGCCGGCGAACCAGGCGGTGATCCACCAGTATGCCCGCGAGATGATGACGGGCTGCGGCCGCATGATTCTCGGCTCCGACAGCCACACCCGCTACGGCGCGCTGGGTACCATGGGCGTGGGCGAGGGCGGCCCCGAGCTGGTCAAGCAGCTGCTGAAGAATACCTGGGATATCCCCGCGCCGCAGGTGGTGCTGGTGTATCTCGAAGGCACGCCGAAGCGCGGCGTCGGCCCGCACGACGTGGCCATCGCCCTGTGCGGCAAGGTGTTCAAGGAAGGCCTTGTGACCAACAAGGTGCTGGAATTCTGCGGCCCCGGCGTCAAAAACCTGAGCGTCGATTTCCGCATCGGCGTGGACGTGATGACGACCGAAACGGCCTGCCTGTCCTCCGTCTGGGAGACCGACGACAAGGTGCGCGGCTATTACGAGACCCACGGCAGACCGGAAGACTACAAAGAGCTGCGCCCGCAGAACGGCGCGTATTACGATATGGCGGTGAAGATCGACCTCGGAAAGCTCGAAAGCATGATCGCCCTGCCGTTCCATCCGTCCAACGCCGTAACCATCCACGAGCTGCAGCAAAACCCCGCGCTGCTCAAAGAGGTGGAAGAGGCGGCAAAAAAACAGTTCGGCAGCAAGGTCGATTTCCATCTCAGCGACAAGGTGTCGGACGACGGCATCCGCGTCGACCAGGGCGTGATTGCGGGCTGCTCGGGCGGTATGTTCGATTCCATCTGCGAAGCGGCGGCGATTCTGGACGGCAAAAGCTGCGGCGACGGCTATTTCAGCCTGTCAGTCTATCCCTCCAGCGTGCCGCTGAACCTGGCGCTGCTCAAAAACGGCGTGCAGCAAAAGCTGCTGGAGGCCGGCGCGGTGTTCAAGCCCTGCTTCTGCGGCCCCTGCTTCGGCGCGGGCGACGTGCCCGCCAACAACGGCCTTTCGGTCCGCCACACCACGCGCAACTTCCCGAACCGCGAAGGCAGCAAGCCCGGCGACGGCCAGCTTGCCGCCGTGGCGCTGATGGATGCGCGCTCCATTGCGGCAACGGCCCGCAACGGCGGCGTGCTCACGGCGGCAACCGACGTGGAATATGAGGTGCCTCAATATACTTACACGTTTGAAAAGAGCGTTTATGACAAGCGCGTTTATCAGGGCTTCGGCAAGGCCGACCCGACGGCAGAGCTGCGCTTCGGCCCCAACATCACCGATTGGCCGCAGATGTATGCGCTGGAAGACAACCTGCTTGTCAAGCTCGCTTCGGTGCTGCACGACGAAGTGACCACAACGGATGAGCTGATCCCTTCGGGCGAAACCTCGTCCTATCGCTCCAACCCGCTGCGGCTTTCCGAATTTGCGCTCTCGCGCCGCGACCCGCAGTATGTGCCGCGCGCAAAGGCCGTGGCCGCCGAAGAGGCCGCCCGCCGCGCCGGCCACAGCGACGAAGTGACGGCCGCGCTTTCAAAGGTCTGCGCCGACCCGGAAGAGACCGCGAAGCACACCCAGTTCGGCTCCTGCGTCTTTGCCAGAAAGCCGGGCGACGGCTCCGCGCGCGAACAGGCGGCTTCCTGCCAGAAGGTGCTCGGCGGCTTCGCCAACATCTGCTATCAGTTCGCCACCAAGCGCTACCGCTCCAACTGCATCAACTGGGGCATTCTGCCGTTCACGATCGACCCCGACCGCGCGTTCGGCTACAGCGTGGGCGACTACGTTTTCGTGCCGGGCATCCGCAAGGCGATTCAGGAGGGGCAGGAGACCATCCCCGCCAAGGTGATTACCAAGGACGGCGTGGAAGACCTGACGCTCTATGTCAGGGGCCTGACCGAGGACGAAAAGACGATCATTCTGGAAGGCTGCCTGATGAACTATTACAAGGCACAGATGAAATAAGGTGATTGCAATGAAAACAGCGCAGCCGCGCGCCTTTACCGTCACGGCGCACACCGGCGCGATGGGAACGCCCGAAAACTCGCTGGCGTCCATGCGCGTCGGCTTTGAAAACGCAGATATTGTGGAGTTCGACGTTCGCTTTAACGCCGACAAGGTCCCCGTGCTGTGTCACAGCTGGCCGATTCCCAAGGACGCCGTGACGCTGGAGGAGGCCTTCCGGCTTCTGGCGCAGTATCCGGACAAAAAGGCGAACGTCGACCTGAAATCAACGGACAACATGCCCGCCGTGCAGGGACTTGCCGAACAGACCGGCGTGTTGGAGCAGATCTTTTTCACCGGCGTGTTCTCTTCCTTTGTGCCCGCTGTGCGGGCGGGCGCGCCGAAGATCGCCTACTATCTGAACTGCGACATCAACCCGTTTTTGAAGCACAGCGCCGCCTATGCGCGGCGGCTGGCAAAGCGGGTGGAAGACAGCGGCGCGGTCGGGTTCAACTGCAACTTCCGCAACATGACGCCGCGCATCGCCGCCGCCATGCGCGAACGGGGCCTGCAGGTGTCGCTCTGGACGGCCTCGAACGAGGAGCAGCTGAAAAAGATCCTGCGCCTCGGGCCCGATAACGTGACCACGCGGATCCCGGACAAAGTGGAGGCCGCGCGCCGGCAGCTTTAACAAAACGATGCGCCCGTGTCAGCCGACGCGGGCGTTTTTGGGGCTCTGTCTGCAGGGAAACCCCCTCCCTGCGGAGAGGGCCCCTTCTGCCGTTTATTAAATATTTTTCCCGCGGGATTCGTTCACACTATATTCACAAAGCCTTGGTATAATAAACCATCTATGAAAAAAACGCCAAACGGAGGTCGTTTGACTTGATCAGGATATTGGGCTATCTCAAACGGATCCGGAAAGACATTGCGCTTTCCATGATCTTCATCGTGCTCGGCCAGCTGATGACGCTGCTGCTGCCGCTGCTGATGAGTATGATCATCAACAAGGGGATCAAAAACGCCGATATGGCGTATATCAAGCAGGTCGGTCTGCAGATGATCGTTGTTTCGGCAATCGGCGTGGTCATCTCTTCGCTCAGTTCGTTCTATACCAGCCGCACCGCCACGTCCTACGGCAAAATCCTGCGCGAAAGCCTGTTCCTCAAGGTGGAAACCCTTTCGCAAAGCGACATCGACACGGTCGGTACCCCGTCGCTGATTACCCGCTGCACCAACGACGTCAAGGTGATGCAGGACTTCATTCTTCATTCCATGCGCATGATCATCTCGGCGCCCATCATGCTGATCGGCGGCACGATCATGGCCTTCTTCCTCAACGCAAAGCTCGCCATGATCATCTTTTCCGTGGTGCCGCTGATCGCCCTTGTGGCGTTCCTCGCCGTCAAGATCGTGGTGCCCATCTTCCGCAAGCGCCAGCGGATGGTGGACGAGCTGAACCGCACGCTGCGCGAAAAGATCACCGGCATCCGCGTGATCCGCGCGTTCAACAAGGAACCCTATGAAGACGCCAAATTCAACGACCGCAACGAAGCGCTGTCTGCTCTGGTGCTCAGACTCCAGCGCATGCTCGCGTTTTTGCTGCCCATCGCCATCGTGCTGGGCATCCTCGCGCTGGACGCGCTGATCTATATTGCGACGAAGAACATCGACGCGATGACCGACGTGGAAAAGATCCAGAACACCGTGGGCGACCTGCAGGCGTTTGTGGTCTATATGATCATGATCATCTTTTCGCTCTCGATGGCGGCGGCCATGTTCGTCATCGTGCCGCGCGCCAACATTTCGGCCAGACGTATCGCGCAGGTGCTCGACCTGGAGCCGGCCGTGCGCGACCCGGAGCAGCCGAAGCCCATTGACGAAGCCAGGCGCGGCGAGGTGGAGTTCCGCCACGTCAGCTTTTCCTATCTGGACGGCGCCCAGCCGGTGCTTTCCGATATCAGCTTCGTTGCCGAAGCCGGAAAGACCACGGCCATCATCGGCGGCACGGGCAGCGGCAAATCGTCGCTGATCAACCTGATTCCGCGGTTCTATGACGTGACCGAGGGCCAGGTGCTGTTCGGCGGCGTGGACGTGCGCGAGCTCTCGCAGGAGGATCTGCACAGCCGCATCGGTCTGGTGCCGCAGCGCTCCAACCTCTTTTCCGGCACCATTGAAGACAATCTGCGCTACGGCGACGAGACCGCCGACGAAGCGCGGCTCAACCGCGCGGTGGATATTTCGCAGGCGCGGGAATTCATCGACGAGCTGCCCAAGGGGCTGCAAAGCTTTGTGAGCCAGAACGTGACCAACCTGTCCGGCGGCCAGAAGCAGCGGCTGGCGATTGCCCGCGCGCTGGTGCGCGACGCCGACGTCTATCTGTTTGACGACAGCTTTTCCGCGCTCGACTTTCTGACCGACGCCAGGCTGCGCGCCGCCATGCGCGAAGCGATCCACGCCACGGTGCTGATCGTGGCGCAGCGGGTCGGCACGATTCTGAACGCCGACAAGATCATTGTGCTCGACAACGGCAAAATCGTGGGCGAGGGCAAGCACGCCGAGCTGGTGCAGTCCTGCCCGATCTACCGCGAGATTGTGGCGTCCCAGCTTTCAAAGGAGGCGCTGTCATGAAAAAGCATGAGCAATCCTCCGCGGCCATCCGCCAGCGCATCCGCGACCGCTACGCCGCCTATCACAACAAGAGCGAGACCGAAAAGCAAAAGCCCAAGGATTTCCGCAAGACCGTGCGCGATCTGCTGCGCCTGCTGAAGGGCAACGAGCTGCGCGTGGCGTTTGTGGTGCTGCTCGCCATGGCGTCGGCCGCGCTGAACATCATCGGCCCGCGCTATCTCGGCGACATCATGGACCTGATCCAGCTGCAGGTCACCAACAAGCTGGAGCGGGGCTTCATCGATTTTTCCGCCATTTTTGAGATTCTCGGCACCGTTTTGCTGATCTACGGCCTGAGCTCGGTCTGCATGTTCTTCTTGCACTTCACGATGGCGGGCATCACGCAGAAGCTGATCACCGACCTGCGCCGCAAGCTGAACGCCCGGCTGTCGCATCTGCCGCTGAAGTTCTTTGACACGCACAACACGGGCGACCTGCTTTCGCGCGTGACGAACGACATCGACAATATCAACAACACCTTCCAGCAGATCTTCATCCAGACGGTCACCTCCATCGTCACCTTCATCGGCGTGTTCGTGATCATGCTGACCTACAACAAGCTGATGACGTTTTCGTCCCTGGCGCCGCTTCCGATCGGCGGTGCGATCGCGCTGGTGATCCTCAACCATTCCAAGCGTTATTTCCGCGCCGCCTGGCGCTATACGGGCGACGTGAACGGCCATATCGAGGAGATGTTCACCAACCACCGGATCGTGCGCATCTTCGGCCATGAAAAGCAGGCGATTGAAGAATTCCGGGCGCTGAACGAATCGCTCTACGACACCAACCGCAGAGCGCAGTTCCTGTCCGGCCTGCTGGGGCCGCTGATCAACTTTGCCAACAACATCGGCTACGTGTTCATCTGCGTGCTCGGCGGCTGGCTGATTATGGACGGCAAGGAGTCCATCGGCGCCATCACGGTGTTCATGGCCTATTCCAAGCTCTTCCTGCAGCCGCTGATCGATCTGAGCAACATCGTCAACAACCTGCAGTCGTCGCTGGCGTCCGCGGAGCGCGTGTTCGAGATCATCGACGAGCCCGAGGAGGTTCCCGACACCCCGAAGGCGGAGATCACCGCGCCGAAGGGCTATGTTTCGTTTGAACACGTCAACTTCTGCTACGAGGCGGAAAAGCCGCTGTATGACGACTTCAATCTGGAGGTCACGCCCGGCCAGCTGATTGCAATTGTCGGCCCCACCGGCGCGGGCAAGACCACGCTGGTCAACCTGCTCATGCGCTTCTATGAGATTCAGGGCGGGGCCATCCGCGTGGACGGAATCGATATCCGCGACCTTTCGCGCAGGAATCTGCGCGACATCTTCGGCATGGTGCTGCAGGACACCTGGCTGTTCAAGGGCACCGTGCGCGAGAATATCATGTACGGCAAGGACGACGTGAGCGAAGAAGACTTCCGCGCCGCGGTGGAGATGGCGCGGGTCGAGCCCTTCATCCATACGCTGCCCGACGGCTACGACACCGTGCTGGACGACGGCGGCTCCAATCTTTCCGCCGGCCAGAAGCAGCTTCTGACTATTGCGCGCGCCATCATCTCCGACCCGAGCATCCTGATTCTGGACGAAGCGACCAGCTCGGTCGACACGCGCACCGAGATCCAGATTCAGACGGCGATGAACAACCTGATGCACGGGCGCACCAATTTCGTGATCGCGCACCGGCTTTCCACCATCCGCAACGCCGACTGCATTCTCGTGATCGAGAACGGCCGGATTGTGGAGCAGGGGACGCACGACGAAATGCTGCAGCGCGGCGGCGCCTATGCGCGGCTCTATAACGCGCAGTTCGGCGTCGGGGCGGCGGAATAATCCCATAAACGACCCAGGGCGGCACAACAGCGTGCCGCCCGGTTTTTTCTTGAACGGTGCGCGGCCCGGGCCCGCTGCCCGCCGCCTTAGTTTTTCGCCGCAATCTTGAAATACGCCTGCGCATTGTTGCAGACGGGGCACGTTTCGGGCGCCGCGGTGCCCTCGTGACGGTAGCCGCATTCCGTGCAGACCCACGTCTGCTGCGTCGGTTTTGCGAACACCTGATTCTGATTGATCTCGTCGAGCAGCGTCTGAAAGCGCTGCTCGTGCGCTTTTTCAATCTCCGCCACCATATCGAACACCGCCGCGATGCTTTCAAAGCCCTCTTCCCGCGCCTGCGACGCGAACAGGGGGTACATCTCGGTCCATTCGTGGTTTTCGCCGGCAATCGCGTTTTGCAGGTTGTTTGCCGTTTCGTCCGCGCCGCCGGTCAAAAGCTTCCACCAGACCTCGGCGTGCTCCTTTTCGTTGTCGCCCGTTTCGTCAAAGATCGTGCCGATCTGTTCATAGCCGTCCTGCCGCGCCTTCGCCGCAAAGAGCGTATACTTGGTGCGGCCCTCGCATTCGCCGGCGAACGCCGTGAGCAGATTCAGCTGGGTTTTGCTGCCTTCCAGTTCCATGTTGGTTCCTCCCGATAAAAATAATTCAAAGAAATCTCCGTTTGATATGGAAATCTTTTATAGTATGTGCTATAATAATTTGAACTATGCGCATATACTACCTATACCCGACATAGAACGGAGGAATCTGTTTGAATAGAGAAGTATTCGGATTGAACATCCATTATGTGGAAGAAGGCGAGGGCGAGCTTGTCGTTCTGCTGCACGGCTGGGGGAGCAATATCGAGCTGTTTCAGCCCACCGTCGACACGCTGAAGGGCAAGTATCGGGTCGTTGCCATGGATATGCCGGGCTTCGGCCAAAGCGAAGAGCCCGACGAGCCCTGGACCGTGGACAATTACGTCGATTTCCTTTTGGCGTTCCTGGCGCCCTACCGCCCCGACAAGGTGATTCTGCTGGGGCATTCCTTCGGCGGGCGCGTCATCATCAAGCTCTGCGCCAGAGAGCTGCCCTTCGAGGTGGACAAGGTGATCCTGGTCGATGCGGCCGGCGTGCTGCCCGAACGGTCCCCCTGGGAAAAGTTCAAGCAGAAGCTGATCAAGCTGACCAAGCGGTTCTTTCAGCTTTCCATCATCCAGAAGCTGTTTCCCCATGTGCTGGAGGCCCTGCGCCGCCGCAGCGGGTCGGCCGACTATAACGCCGCAACGCCCGTGATGCGCCGGACGCTGGTCAAGGTGGTCAACGAGGACCTGTGCGATCTGATGCCGCACGTCACCTGCCCGGCGCTGCTCATCTGGGGCACCGCCGACACGGCCACGCCGCTGTCGGACGCGGTGAAGATGAACAGTCTGATGCCGGAAAGCGCCATCGTCAAGCTGGAGGGCGCGGGCCATTTCTCGTTTTTGGAACAGCAGCCGCGCTATCTGCGGATTCTGGCGTCCTTCCTGAACGTAACCTGAGGAGAGAGAGTCATGACACTGTACTTATTCTTTTTGTGCTTCACGGCGTTCTGCTTTGCCTATGCGCTTGCGCTGATCGATTCGCTGCATTTCTTTCAGCTCAATTCCTATCGCTTCGACACGCACTGCAAATGGCTGCGCCAGAACCTCGGCCGCTTCCTGCCGCACAACATGCTGGCGGTGCTGCTGCTGATCGATACGCTCATTTCGTTCAACATCCGCGCCAAGCTGGCAATCGCCCTTTGCCTTTTGATCATCGCCGTGTTTGTGGAACGGCCGAAGCAGGCGAAAAAGCCGCTGGTCTATACGGCGCGCGTCAAGCGCATGCTGGTGACGGCGACAATCCTGACGCTGGCCGCCTGCGGTATTCCCGCGGCGATCTATCTGCCGCAGCAGCACGAAACGGTCGCGCTGTTTGCGCTGGCGGCGCTCTATGCGGTGTCGCCCTGCGTGGTGCTGCTTTGCAACCTTGTCAACAAGCCGGTTGAGCTTTCCATCAACCGCTATTACACCAACGACGCCAAGCGTATCCTGCGCGCCTGCCCCAACCTCAAAATCATCGGCATCACGGGCAGCTACGGCAAGACCAGCGTCAAGTATTTCCTCAACACGCTGCTGCGCGCGCGCTACAACGTGCTGATGACCCCCGAAAGCTTCAACACGCCGATGGGCGTGGTCAAAACGGTCCGCGGCTCGCTGAAGGCGACGCACGAATTCTTCATCTGCGAAATGGGCGCCAAATGGGTCGGCGACATCAGGGAGCTTTGCAGAATCGTGCACCCGCAGCACGGTGTGATCACCTCGATCGGCCCGCAGCATCTGGAAACGTTCAAGTCGCTCGACAATGTCAAAAAGACCAAGTTCGAGCTGGCCGACGCGCTGCCGGAGGGCGGCATGCTCTTCCTCAACGGCGACGACGAAAACATCCGCGCCCACGGCTGCGACCGCCCGCATTTCACCTATTCCGTCGGCGGCGACGCGGACTACGTGGCATCTGACCTGTCGGCTTCGGCCCGCGGCACCACCTTCACCGTGACCGCGCCGGACGGCGAAAGCGAAACGTTCTCCACCCGGCTGCTCGGGCGGCACAACGTGCTGAACATCACCGGCGCCATTGCGGTCAGCCATCAGTTCGGCATCCCCCTGCACGCGCTGAAGGGCCAGGTGCGCAAGCTGGAAGGCGTAAGCCACCGTCTGGAGCTGAGCGAAAAGAACGGCGCCACCATCATCGACGACGCCTATAACGCCAACCCCAGCGGCACGAAGGCCGCGCTGGAGGTCCTTTCACTGTTCGACGGCTGTAAGGTACTGGTCACGCCCGGCATGGTGGAGCTCGGCGAAAAGCAGGACGAGCTGAACAAACAGTTCGGCGCCGACGCCGCTGCGGTCTGCGATTACGTTGTGCTGGTCGGCCGCCGGCAGGCGGAGCCGATTGAAGCCGGTCTGCTGGAAGCCGGCTTCAGCCCCAAAAAGATTTTCATCGCCGACACGATTCAGCAGGCGCTCACCCACGTTTACGGCATGAGCACCGAAAAGAAAAAGGTCATCCTGCTGGAAAACGATCTGCCCGATAACTATTGACGGAAAGGACGGTTGCCTTATGAAAATCAAAGTCGGCGTTCTCTTCGGCGGCAAGAGCGTGGAGCACGAGATCTCCATCATCTCCGCGCTGCGCGCGATTCAGAGGCTGGACC
>JAEEGG010012513.1_pt1 | contig 18289 bp, 16 predicted proteins | sample 9134161 | NCBI WGS metagenome assembly JAEEGG01 (sample SAMN16246543, study PRJNA631951) | gut metagenome | biome: gut microbiome; feature: rumen; material: CR-attached | host: Bos | place: Iran: Karaj | collected 2018-10 | reverse complement strand
GGTCTACTGAGATAGACTTGTTCATGATAAGTCCCACCTTCTCCTCGGGAGTAAGCAGTGACATCAGATTGTCCACTCTCTTGTCAACTTTCAGTTTAGGATTCTGGAAAGCATACTCATACTTTCCGCCGCCGCATGATGCCATCATAAAGGCAACTGCAGCCAGGGCAATAATGCCGGATAATTTCTTCATATTACATAAATTATTTAGTTAATAATCTTTTTCATTTTGCTGTAACGGACCTGACAATGGAGCCCTTTGATCCGTCAATATAAACCACATCGGCCCTTATTACATTGGTTCCTTCTGTAAGAGTGAGTTCAGGTCCGGCAATCTGCTTCCCGTTGTGTTTCCAGGAGACGCTCTTAACAGCCAGATAGCCAAACGTCAAAGTCGGCTTGACTGTCTGTCCTACCGAACAGTCATCCGGAACTATGATTACCGGATACGGGAGAACTCCGCAGTATATGCCATCAACATCCGGCAACAGATCACGGTTTCCTTTAACAGGTCTCCATGATCCGCCCTCTGTCTTTCTGAATAACTGGAAGTAATCAGTCAGTTCTGGAGTAACTTCCAATGCAGTCTTTTCAGTTATAAAGGCACGATAGTTTTCGCTTCTCTTTTCGATTCTCTCAGTTGTAGTCCATCCTTCCTGCTTGATTGTTCCTTCTTTGTCCATAAGACAAACCTTGAAATCCACATCACCTTCATAAGTGTAGTTGCTGTAAACCCAACCAAAAGCGAAATACAGTTCACTACCTTGTTTCATGTCTGCCCATTCATATGGCTGCATACCAAAAAATCCACTCCTTGATATCAAAACAAACGGTTCATTCTCCTCAGAATCACGTTTCAGCGTATCAGGAACAATTCCTATCACAGCACCCTGCTCATCAGGGAAACCATCATTTCTTGTTATAGTCAGGTCCAGGGTATAGAATCCGTTACCTGCGCCTCCCCATCCCCAGTTTATGTGAAGTTTGCTGCCATCAGTATCATATCCGTCACAGACAAAAGCATGTCCGCCAGCATCACCATAGCCGCCATATAAAACCACACGATCTTCATCAATCTCTTTCTTCATCAATGCATACCACTCATCAAGCGTATACAATGAACGGACCATATAGGTGACCGATTCGGCGTATGACATATGTTCTGATAATGCAGAAACTGCCCTCATCTCATGCGAAGCGGACCCCCGTTCGAATGTATAATCCATATTAACCATCACACCACAATCATACATAAGCTGTGCTACCTCATGCAGTTGGGTATCGGTCCAGGCAGACGCCTTCTTGGCGGCATCGGTCAACGGCATATTCGCCCAATCATAAACATGATTATCTAAAGAATAAGCCGGTATATACGTAGGATATACCGTTGTGGTATAACCTCCTATCTGACCATGTCCTCTCTCCGGCCATTGGTAATAGCGCATGATTATGGACATTGCAGTAGCAACGCATCCCACAAGCGCATGCTTGTTCTCGCCACTGACGTATGGGGTGTATAAAGTATAAGGTTCCTCCTGATCCCAGTTGGCTGTCTGCAGCACCTTTTTGGTAGATTCGGGAGCCCTGTTTGCTGACAAATCCTGCCAGGCTCTCCTTACTGAGGCAGGAGCCTCCAGATCCAGCTCACGTACTTTATTTATGCTCTCAGACACTCCATCCATCCACCATTTCAGATTTGAAGGTAAACCTGAGGTTTCAAAAGAGCCTGTATCAGAATAACCGATTATTGGAGTTACCCTGTCCTCGGCAGAAATAATAACCCAACCGCCTGAAGGATTGTTGAAAACGTAATAATCAGGATCAGCCGTTACGCCACCACGGCCCGGAGCCCTTGAAATATTGTTATCAGAAACAGAAATAGAACTTACCCCCAACAGATTTGCAGCGTAACGTGCAGCTACATCAGGCTTTACCACCTCTGCCACAACAGTTTGTGACAGGCATCCCATTAATAGGATAATAAGAACAGATCTTTTCATAATGCCAATCTCAAACCTTTTTTACCTACCCTGTCGACAAGCCATGCTGTATTGTCATCTTTTTTTATGCACTCCATCATTATGGTTTTGCCTTCCATTTCCAGGTTACCCCAGACAGCGTAATGCACAGGATACTCATGCCCCGGCACGGGTGAATCGGGGCAATTGTAAACATATAAGTACAGAGAACTGCCGTTTCGGGTATCTGTAAACTGATTGACACACCCCATTTCATCGAATCCGAACGAATACTGGAACTCAGCATCAGGAGCGTTCATGTAATTGGCAACGGTTTCCGGATTGGTCAGGTCATAAAAACCGTATGTACTGTCACTTGTGAAGGCTGCATACTCACCATCTGTATACTCCCTTTCAAATGATTCAAACTGTCCCGGATCATCCACCATAATCTGGATATCAGTGCCTGTATGCACGGGGAATCCTATCAGATTTCCTTTAGTTCCATTGGTCAGACGTTCTGCTATTCCCGGGCATATCACAAAGGCGCTGTCTTCTCCCTGGGTGAATACCGCCATGTCACCATTGAACGCCCGCTTTACGGTTACATCCTTAAACTCCATACGCCTGTATTCCCAATCTCCGATTTTTGATGCAAGAGCGCCGAACGTGCCCTCTGTCTTCGGCAGTGTATCGGACTTACCGAAAGTTGAATAGTAGGTATATAGATATGTTATCTTGAACTCATCCCCGGATGGTTTCTCCATGTAACCCAATACACGGCCTGTAATGGTAGCGCCCACTTTGAATTTGTCCAGATTCTCATTGGGATAGGTCCAGACATGTATAGCCTTGCTCTCATCCTCAAGGATTACGCCATATACTTCAGGATCCGTACGATCCACTGAGGTTATGGTTACTTTCTTGAGATAAGCCTCAAAAAAGTTATAGTTACCCTCATCAGTATCCACCTTTCCGATTCCGGTCAGATCCACATAAGGATAAATCACGGCTGATTCCGGAAGACCGTTTGAAGTCCATTGTGTAAGGTTTAGCCCACTCAGGCTAAGGATATTTGCATCTGTAGTTTTTTCCTCAATCCTTATACCTGTCATTTTTATTATTCTTCCGGGATATTCGTGGCAGGAGTTGTCAAACGTATAAGCAATGGATTTGCCCGATGACATTTTCAGGTTGAAAACCGGTGTAGCATCCTGAGGTACATACAGGAACATGAATGTGTTTTCATCATCGGCTATACGGTAAGGTTTTATCACGCCTCTTTCTCCTGCTACCGTCAAAGAGCCTGTTACCGTATTCAGCTTTGCCTTTGTCTGGAAACCCGTAATATCAATTGATTCAATCTTATCACCGCTACGGTTGTCAAAGGAAACTATCATTGCGGTCATGGCATGCTGGAGTTTTATTGTCACAGCCCCCTGATTGGGTGCACCTGAAGCCAGTCCGAGAAGATAGTTACAGTTCAACAGTTTTTCCTTTGTGGTCTGATCGGTAGGAATGGTGATTTCGACCGTTTCCTTTCCGGTGTACTCCTCTTTATATGGAGCATAGACGAAGAAACGGGAAGACTGAGACTGGTCGAAGGCCCATTTCAAATCTGTTTCAGACTGAACCATGCTGTTATCGGCAACTGTAAACAGAACGTTCTCCGCTCCTACCGGTTCACCGGCATACAATCCGAGCTTAAGACCGGGAGTCAGATTGGACTTTCCGGTAACACCAAGTATCCTGATGTTCATTGAAGCTCCGAATTGAGGTTTTTCATCCTTACAGCCGCACATCATAAGCAGGCAGCCTGTAACAAGCATCAAAACCGATTTGAAATTCATAAACAAAAGTAAATAGTGCCTATTAGATTGCAAAGGTAATTTAAAAAAACGGGAAAAGTTGAATTCATCACTAACAATCCCGTAGTAAATGCGTCAGTTGTGTGTCTTATACAGAGACAGAAATGTAAAAATAATGTTAATCTCTCCTTTGGTCCATTGCAGTTCCAAAACAACAACGTACTTTTGCAGTGTACTAATAGACTAAGACACTAAACTCGATAATAAAAACAGTTCTAAATATGCTCATAGATCTCAAAGACATCAACAAGACTTACATGGGTGCACAGCCGCTCCATGTGCTCAAAGGAATCAACCTTGGAATTGAGCGCGGCGAGTTCGTATCCATCATGGGAGCATCCGGCTCCGGTAAGTCCACCTTACTTAATATACTTGGTATACTCGACAACTATGATACCGGTGAATATCACCTGAACGGCAAACTGATCAAGAACCTTTCCGAGCGTCAGGCTGCCGATTACCGCAACCGTATGATTGGATTCATATTCCAGTCATTCAATCTCATCTCCTTCAAAACAGCCGTTGAGAATGTGGAGTTGCCCCTCTTTTACCAAGGCATTGGACGCAGGCAGCGTCATCAGATGGCAATGGAATACCTGGACCGTCTGGGCCTGAAAGACTGGGCAACCCACTACCCCAACGAAATGTCCGGTGGTCAGAAGCAGCGCGTGGCAATAGCCCGCGCGCTCATCACCAAGCCTGAGATCATCCTGGCCGATGAGCCCACCGGAGCCCTTGATTCCAAGACATCGGTCGAGGTTATGGAGCTTCTGAGCCGCCTGAACCGTGAAGAGGGCATCACCATCGTAGTGGTAACCCATGAGAGCGGTGTAGCCAACTGCACCAACCGCATCATCCACATCAAGGACGGTATCATCGGCCAGATAGAGGATAACACTCAGCACAACGCATCAGCATTCGGCACAACTACAATAATGAAGTAAAACCATGCAGGATCTTTTAACCGAAATATGGGAGAGCGTTCGCCGCAACAAGCTGCGTACCACTCTGACCGGATTCTCCGTAGCATGGGGCATCTTCATGATCATAGTGCTGCTGGGAGCCGGAAACGGACTGATGAACTCCTTCAACCAGGACAGCGAGGGATTCGCCACCAACACCATGGAGATATATCCCGACCTCACCACCAAGCCCTATAACGGATACAAGGCCGGCCGATACATGACTCTGACCGAGCAGGATATGACCCTGCTGGCCCGCCAGTTCCCCGATATAATCGACCAGGTTACCACATCGGTCTCAAGAAACGGATTCGCCGTAACTTATAAGAAGAAGCATTTCAACAACATGAGTCTGACCGGCACCTTCCCCGGACAGGCCGACATGAACCATATCGATGTGCTTGCCGGCCGATTCATAAACAATCTGGATATTGCCGAGAAACGTAAGGTGATGGTAATCACGCACATGCTGGCCAAGAACCTGCTTGAGGGCGGTACCAACTACTCATCGCTGCTGGGCAAGAGACTCAAGGTAGGCGACCTGGTATTCACCATAATAGGTGTACGTCGAGCCTTTGAGAACCGCAACGACCGCGAACTCTATATCCCCTACACCACCGCAAGGACCATATTCGGTATGAGCAATGATCTGGACGTAATATCCTTCACGTTCAACGGACTTGAGACCGAGGCTGAGAACGAGGCATTCGAGGCACGCATCAAGCAGATACTCAACGCCCGCCACAGCGCGGCACCCGATGACGACAGCGCCTACTTCATCTGGAACCAGTTCACCCAGAACATACAGATGAACAAGGGCCGCGGTTTCCTGAACACAGGACTCTGGATAGTAGGATTCTTTACCCTGCTGGGCGGAATTGTCGGTGTGAGCAACATCATGCTTATCACCGTCAAGGAGCGCACGCACGAGTTCGGCATCCGCAAGGCCATCGGCGCCAGCCCCTGGAACATAACCAAACTGATAATAGCCGAGAGCATAGGCATAACCGCATTCTTCGGATACATAGGAATGGTACTGGGCATGATAGCATGCTACATAATGGACCAGACCATCGGCCAGGAATCCATGGATATGTTCGGACAGAGCATCCGACTGCTGATCAACCCCACAGTCGGATTGAACGAGGCAATTAAATCAACCGTACTTCTGGTCATTTCAGGCACAGTGGCAGGACTCTTCCCTGCTGTGAAAGCTGCACGTGTAAGACCGATTGAAGCATTAAGAGCAGACTGATTATGAGATTCGATATTGATTCATTTAAAGAGACGCTGGATTCCCTGACAAGGAACCGTCGCCGTACCATACTAACCGGATTCGGAGTATTCTGGGGCCTCTTCATGATGCTCTTCATGATGGGCGGCGGCCAGGGCCTGAAAGCACTTCTCCAGGAGAATTTCGGAGGATTTGCCAGCAACACCATAATCCTGATATCCTCCAACACCTCAAAGCCCTACAAAGGACTGCCCGAGGGCCGTTACTGGGAGTTCACCCGCACCGATATAGACCGACTCAAGCAGATGATCCCCGAGCTGGACGTAGTATCACCCATGATCAGCGGATGGGGCAACACCGTAGAATACGGCGAGTACTCCACATCGGCCGCACTGCGTGGCGTAAACGCCGACTACTGCAGGATTGAGTCCCCAAAACTCCGTTACGGCCGATACCTGAACGAGACCGATATCCTGATGGAACGCAAGGTCTGCGTCATAGGCAAGCGTATCTACCAGAACCTCTTCCCCGAGGGCGGCGATCCCTGTGGCAAGTTCATAAAGGTGGGCGATCTGAACTTCATGGTAATTGGCGTTGATTTCAACACCAGCATCATAAGCATCAACTCCGATGCCAGCCGTTCGCTCATGATTCCCGCGTCGCTTGCATCGACCATCTATAACAAAGGAAACACGGTTGACATCATATGCATAACCGCCAAGGGAGGCATACATACCAGCACTCTGGAGCCCCGCATACGCTCCATCATGGCACGTCAGCACTCATTTGATTCCGAAGACCTGGAGGCCATGCAGATACTCAACACCGAGGAGCTGTTCATGTTAGTGGACAACCTGTTCCGCGGACTCAACTTCCTGATCTGGCTTGTAGGTCTGGGTACCCTGCTGGCAGGCTGCATAGGAGTGAGCAACATCATGATGGTAACCGTCAAGGAGCGCACCATAGAGATTGGCATACGCCGCGCCATAGGTGCAATGCCCGGTGAGATACTGACTCAGATCATAACCGAGAGCGTAGCCCTGACGCTGGCCGCCGGAAGTGCCGGAATAATGTTTGCGGTATTACTTCTGAATATCTTTGATAAGGTAACATCCGGCGCCGCATTCCAGATATCATTCAACACCGCCATACTGGCAGCAGCCCTGCTGGCCCTGCTTGGAGCATTGGCAGGTCTTGCACCCGCCCTCAGAGCGATGGCAGTGAAACCTGTAGATGCAATGCGTGACGAATAACAATAATTGAAAACGAAAAAATAAAACAGATATGAAAAAAGTAATCAAGTACATCGTAGTAGCACTCATCGTAGTAGCTTTTTTAGGAACATTCGTATTCCTGTACAAGAACTCACAGCCCAAGGAGATCCGCTATCAGGAGCTCACCGCTCAGAAGCAGGATATTTCACGCAGTACCGTCCTTACCGGTAAGATAGTACCCCGCAACGAGGTCAACATCAAGCCCCAGATCAACGGTATCATCGCCGAAATCTACAAGGAGGCCGGCCAGATGGTACAGCAGGGTGAAGTCATCGCTCGCCTGACCGTAATCCCCGATATGAACTCGCTCTCTGCAGCCCAGAGCCGCGTACGTCTGTCCGAGATCAACCTGAAGCAGGCACAGACCAACTTTGACCGCGAGAAAGCCCTGTTTGAGAAGAACCTCATCAGCGCCGAGGAGTACGAGAAGACCGAGCAGCAGCTCAACCAGGCCAAGGAGGAGTACGCCGCATCACAGGAGTCACTCGAGGTTATCCGCGACGGTGTATCATCCAAGAACGCAACCTCAAGCTCAACCCTTATCCGCTCAACCATCACCGGTCTGATTCTGGACATCCCCGTAAAGGTGGGTAACTCAGTCATCCAGGCCAACACCCTTAACGACGGTACCACCGTTGCCACCATCGCCAACATGAACGACCTTATCTTTGAGGGTCAGGTCGATGAGACCGAGGTTGGTTCACTCCACGAGGGAATGCCGCTTACCATCACCATCGGCGCCCTCCGCGACTACACCTTCGATGCCAAGCTGGAGTACATATCACCTAAGGCAGTCGAGAGCAACGGAGCCAACCAGTTCAAGGTAAAGGCAGCCGTAAAGGTTGACTCGGAGCACACCATCCGCTCAGGTTACAGCGCCAACGCCCAGATTGACCTGGAGAGAGCATCGGATGTACTGAGCGTACCCGAGAGCGCACTTGAGTTCGTAAAGAACGAGCCCTACGTATACAAGAAGGCCGAAGACGGCACCTACAAGCAGACCAAGGTTACCACCGGTCTTAGCGACGGCGTGAACATAGAGATCAAGGAGGGCCTGAGCGAAGGCGATACCGTACGCGGTCCGCGCATCATAGAGGATGAGACCGCTCAGACTGAGACTACTGAGACAACTGAGACTGAGACCGAAGAATCAACTGAAACCGAAGAATAATTATGAAAGCAATAACATTGACTCTGGCAGCACTTGCACTTGCAGGATCCATCCGCGCCCAGCAGGGCTGGACACTTGACCGGTGCATAGACTACGCCATCCAGAACAATATACAGATACGTCAGAGCGACATAGCCGCCCAGACCCGTGAGGTTGACCTGAACTCAGCCCGCTCTGGCCGCCTGCCCGACCTGTCAGCCAGCGCATCCCAGAACTGGTCATTCGGCCGAAGCCTGACCATAGACAACACCTACGCCAACACCAATACCGCCAGCACATCATTCAGCATAGGTACAGGCGTAACCCTGTTTGCCGGCGGACGTATATCGGGCAACATCGAGAACGCCAAGTTGGGTCTTGAGGCAGCCAAAAGTGATCTGGAGCGTATGAAGGACGATGTCCGCGTACAGGTAGCAGAGTCATTCATCCAGATTGTCTACAACCAGAGCATCCTGGAGGTTGCACTCAATCAGGTTGCCATTGACTCCATGCAGGTAGAGCGCCTGACCGCTCTGGCAGCCATCGGCAAGGCCAGCAGCGCTGAGGTAGCATCACAGAAAGCCACACTGGCCCAGAGCCGCCTTGCAGTGACCCAGGCCCAGAACAACCTGAGCATGAGCAAACTCACCCTGACTCAGCTGCTTGAACTCCCCACCCCTGACGGTTTTGAGATCATACAGCCCGGGGCCGATGATATGGAGTTCAGCATGCCTGACAGCCCCGAGGAGATCTACGCCCAGGCACTTGACATCAAGCCCGCCATCAAGTCTGAGGAGATCCGTCTGCAGCAGGCTAACAACAGCATAGACATTGCAAAAGGTTCATACTACCCCACTCTGTCACTTAACGCAGGCGCCGGAACAGGTTACTACACCAGTTCCAACCGTACGGCCGACGGCTTTGGCAGCCAGATTAAGAACAACTTCGGCCCGCAGGTAGGACTGAGCCTGAACATCCCCATATTCTCACGCAACAGCAACCGCAACAGCGTACGCACTGCACAGCTCAACCAGATGAATCAGGAGATGCAGCTGGACAATGTCAAGAAACAGCTCTACAAAGAGATACAGCAGGCCTACTACAACGCCGTAGCCTCCAAGAGCCGCTACGAGAGCAGCCAGGAAGTTGAGACCAGCGCACAGGAGTCATTCGAGCTTGTGCAGGCCAAGTATGAAGGTGGAAAAGCCAGCATAACTGAGTTCAACGAGTCCAAGAACAGACTCATCACAGCCCAGGCCGATGTAATCAAGTACCGTTACGAGTACCTGTTCAACACAGCCCTGCTGGAATTCTACCGCAACAGTTCTTTTGAACTCTAAATCGATCCCAAATTAATTTGAGATAATAAGACAATAGTTTAGTAATTCATGGGACGGTACCGCCTGCTGAGAGGTCGTACCGTCTGTCTTTTTAATAGTACCTGTAGAACAGGGCAATGCTCTCCATGCCGCCGAAGAACTGACGCAACAGGTAGCTCTCGTTGGGGCTGTGGATGGTGTCGCGTTCCAGGCCGAATCCCATGAGCAGCGGATCCAGGCCGAGCACCTTCTGGAACTCTGCCAGAATTGGAATGCTTCCGCCTCCGCGGCTGGGAACAGGCTCTATGCCGTAGACCTCAGCGATGGCGCGTGATGCAGCCTTGTAGGCATCGGACGAAATGGGGATAAGGAATCCGTCACCGCTTTCGTAGGGGGTTACCTCTACCTTTACGTATGGCGGTGCTATGCGCAGGAAATGGTCCATGAACATCTTTGAGATCTCGGCGCTGGTCTGCTTGGGTACCAGACGCATGGAGATCTTGGCGTGTGCTTCGCTGGGCAGGACCGTCTTGGCTCCCTGACCGGTGTAGCCGCCCCAGATGCCGCACACATCAAGTGACGGACGTATGCCTATGCGCTCCATCGTGGTGTAACCCTTCTCTCCCTTGACCTCATTGATGTCCAGGAACTCCTTGAACTCATCCATGCTGAACGGGGCACGGGCCAGCATCTTGCGCTCATCGGGCGTAAGTTCAACCACCTTGTCATAGAATCCGGGCACGGTTATGCGGCCGTCCTTGTCAATCAGTGACGATATCAGGTCACACAGTACGTTGATGGGGTTGGCCACCGCACCGCCGTAATGGCCTGAGTGCAGGTCCTTGTTGGGGCCGGTCACCTTTACCTCAAGGTATGCCAGACCACGCATTCCGCAGTTGATTGACGGAACCTTGTCCGATATCATCGTGGTGTCCGATACAAGGCAGATGTCTGCAGCCAGCAATTCCTTGTTCTGCTTTATGAATTCTGGCAGTGAAGCGCTGCCGGTCTCCTCCTCGCCCTCAAAAATAAACTTTACATTATGCTTAAGCTGGCCAGTGCGTACCAGGAACTCAAACGCCTTGATGTGCATGAACAGCTGACCCTTGTCATCGTTGGCTCCGCGGCACCAGATGGCTTCATCGTGAATAACGGGCTCAAAGGGGTCAGTTTTCCATTTCTCCAGGGGTTCGGGCGGCTGGACGTCATAGTGTCCGTAAACCAGTACGGTCTTGTATGAGGGATCTATGATCTTGCGGCCGAACACCACGGGATTTCCGCTGGTGGGCATCACTTCGGCCATATCGGCCCCGGCCTCAAGCAGGAGTTGCTTAAGACGCTCGGCGCAGCGCACCATATCGGGCTTGTTCTCAGGTTTGGCACTGATTGATGGTATTCTCAAGATGGAGAAAAGTTCCTCAAAGAACCTCTCTTTGTTCTGCTCTATATATTGTTTCATTTTATTTGGGTTAGTGTCTCGGATGTATCCAGTTTGCCGTTTATGTATGTGTCGTGACGCACCATACCTATTCCTTTGCAGTACCAGGTGTGGTTCAGGACGTCTCGGTTGTGGCCGGGTCCTGTCTCCAACTTATGCTCTTCCAGTACTATGCAGTCAAACTTGCCGGCGGGCAGCGAGATGGTCTCACGGCGCAGCACCTTGCGGTCCCAGATGCGGTATGAGAATGTAATCAGGCTCACCTTGCCCTTGCCGGAAACCTGCGGCAGGGTATCGCCCGGCTCCATATCGGCCGGAATTATTGACGGGGCGGCATCGGCCGTTGCGTTCAGCCCAAAGCGTCCTTTCACGTAATTTATCGTGACCGCTTCCATATCGACCCAGACATCGTTGTTGGGCTTTAGTACCACCTCCTCTATGATATCGCCTTTGTAATAGGGTTTGCCGTTGGCCTTTAGGAATGTTGAGGCCGATGTTACCTTGGTGCCATCGGACCCTTTGGTGACCTCTTTTACGTTTACCGTGTGGCGCCACTCGGTGCTTCCGTCCTTTATATTTTTCCTTACATATTCAAGCCTGGCGCCCAGCCGGTCACAGCAATAGCCCTGGGCACTGACGCCCGAATTCACGGCAAAAAACGCAAGAAATATCAAAAACGCCCTTCTAATCATCTGCAAGTCATGTTTCTGCAAAAATAAACCTTTTAGTGAATAAATGCTAAATAATATAACTACTTTTGCCTCTACTAACTATTGTTTTAACCGATATGAAGAAATCATTCCTTCTGTTATTTGTAGCCGCATTGTTTACAGTTCCTTCCAATGCACAGTTACTTAACCGTCTTGCCGATAAAGCTGTAAAGGCTGCCGAAAAGGGCGTAACCAAAGCCGTTGAGAAATCGGTCGAAAAGACAACCGAGAAAGCAACTGAGAAAGCTCTTCAGTCTGCCGAGAAAGCAGTCGAGGCTCAGGTTGACCGCGGCGTTAACGAGCTCAACGCGACCACCAACGAACTTAACCGTTACAACGACTCACTGGCAGCAGCCAATGCCGAGTTCGCCAGACAGAACGGCGGCACAACCGGCGTTGGCGTGCAGGGTCTGATGGGTTCATACATGTCACTTATGGGCGTTGCAGCCCCCACATATGAGGACAAGGGCGACGAGGTCCTGCTCTCATGGGACTACGTATCGTTCAAGCTGGAGTGGCTGGCCAAGTTCAAAGGCGACAACTGCAACGACTCCAAGATGATGTACACCTTCCAGACCCCGGAGCTGGCAACCCAGTACTACCGCGAGCAGACAGAGAATCTGGACAAGGATGAGGCCAAGCTGTGGTCAGTGGACGGCAAGGTGGTAACCCAGGACAACACCGCCGAGTACAAAGGCCAGGACAAGGTTGCCGTAAAGGCCTCCATGCAGCAGATTGTGCTTTCTATGGGTGGCAAACTGGAATAATTCACTAACAAAAATTTATAAAAAGGAAAAATGAAAAAGATTCTGTTTTTCAGCCTTATACTGGCTGCAGGTGTATGTGCACTGAACTCTTGTGACGCCATTGAGGACGCCATTGACGAGGCACAGAAGACAATTGATGACGTACAGAACGACCAGGATCCCGAGTTCAAGGACAATGGTCTGACCGTAACTCTTTCATACAAGCAGTCCGGTCTGGGCTACTACTACGAGGCAGGCTTCAAGGAACAGCCCGATTCTGCCCTCTTTGATACCGTCTGCACATCGTTCACTCTTAAGGAGACATTTGCTTTCAAGACTGCTGCCAAGATTGCATACGACGAGATGGTTGAGAACAACCGCACTGCTGACTCCACAGACATTGTGATCTTTAACTATGATAATGATAAGATTATCACGGTTGATCTGACTAAGCAGCACAAGGATCTTCCTAAGGCTGTGGTAGTTCAGGAGCTTAAGCTTAACGAGGCTGCATACTGGAAAGCCAAGAACGCTCTTCAGGGCGACAGCATCAAGTAATTATTACTACTTGCGAATTAAAATACAGGCTCCGCCTCCGGGTGCGAGCCTTATTTTTATTGTCGATTTCTTGGTGACGGTTTGGGGAGCCTCGGTTTTGAAGGTCTCACGGTTGGTGCGGTAGTGGGTGTCTTCGGCGTCGGTGTTTACCGTAGCAGTGAACTTACCCTTGCCAAGGAAACTCAGCGGAACCTCTATCTCACGCTCATCCTCATTGGTTGCGGCACCTATGAGCCAGTCACCTTCCTTGTTCTGACGAGCCATTACGATGAACTCTCCTATTTCGCCGGCCAGAGTGATGCTCTCCTTCCAGGGCTGCTTCTCGGCGCTGAGGAACTCCAGCAGTGAGGGATACTTCTGATAGTACTCGGGTATATCGGGAATTACGGTTGCACCTGACCATGTAATCAGTGTACGGGCAATCTCACCCGTTACGGTGCTGGGCACCTCCTGATTGTTGTCCTTGCGTGTGGTTCGGCCCTGATGAAGCTCCAGGAAACCGTTGTTCTGATCAATCGGACCTGCCACCATATTGACAAAGGCCGATGTCACAAAAGTCTTGGGCTGGAAAATCTGTCGGCCGTCCAGCTGCGCCTTGCAGTACTCACGGGTCACGGCGTTGGGATATGTGCGCATCTGTCCGAACGGATGCACGGGATAGTCGTGGTAATCAACCATCAGATGATGCTTGGCGCACAGGGCAGTAATCTCCTGGGTCTTGCGGTTCTTCTCCTGCGGATTGCCGTTCATAAAGCCGTACTTTACGCCACTTGCACCCCACTCCTCATACTGCGCAAGAGTCTCCTCAATGGGATAGTTGGTGCCGGCCACATCATTCAGGTAGAGCCAAACGCCCACACCCTTGTCCTTGCCGTACTTGATTATGCGCTGAACATCGCGGGCCTTGTCGCCCTTGGTAGGGTCCGAATCCTTCTCAAACTCCGGACCGTACCAGTTTGCATCCAGCACCAGGCCCTGGAATCCCTCATCGGCCGCAAAGTCAATCATCTTGACCCACGACTCATAATTCATGCCGTAGCGGTAGCCTTCCCAGACTGCGCCGTCTATGCGCCAGTCCCAAAGGTACACGCCCGGCTTGACCCAGCTGTAATCCCCCTCCGGCTCGGGGTTGAGCAGTTCCAGCAAATGAGAATCCACCAGATCACCGGGAGTCTTGCCCACCATCAGCACACGCCATGCTGTTTCCCCATACGGTGTTTCTTCAGGTATAACCGACATCTTTGTGGAACCCTGCTCTGAACTCAGTCTCATGGGCCATCCGTTTGGGGAGAGATCGGCCTCATGCAGACCCAGGTAAAGGTCATCGGCCGCCTTTATAATCATGACGGGCAGACGCTCGCCGTTAGCATCGGACAAATTCTCAGGGCCTATGTTATGGCGCTCGCCGTTGTAGTACCACGCGATGTAGTCATCGGCAAAATTGAAATCCGTATGCTCTATGTATTTACTGGGAATCAGTCTGTTTATTTCAGAATCCTCATTAGGCAGAATATTTGATGGAGTATGCACCCCAAGATCGATCCTGAAAGCGACTCCTTCGTTATATACCCTCACATTGACTGCAAATGCATAAGGGCCTGCCACATCCTCAAGCGATGGTTCCAAAAGGATAAAAGAATTCTCATAGTAAGCGCTTTTAACTACAGTGCGCTTGCCCCAAAGGGGAGCCCACTTTTCTTTCACAAGACGGGGACGCTTGTAATCCTTCCTATAACTATGGAAATTGTTCATCCCAAGCGCTTTGGGCACGTTGGAATTTCTTGCATTGACATAATCAATGCCCAGATCCGACCAGTCAATTACGGTCTTACCTTCAACATCAATCCTATAGCAGACCGTTCCGCGCAAAGTGTCACTCTTGATACTGAAACATATCTTCTTATCGGGAGATAACACCTTATCCTCAAATACGACTTGAGCACTAACCCCGCAAAGGAATGAAACTGCAAACGCAACAAAAAGGATTATTCTCTTCATATCGAACAAATTTACCGACCAAAGTTACGCCATTAATGCCATACTTGCAACCACAATGCCTACAACCCTCTTTTTCAACAAGTATGGTCACAAAAAATGCCATTTTGCCCATTTTCGCGGCCATACTTGCAACAAATCGCCCTCAAACCTCTTCCACCAACAAGTATGGCCACCATCAGGGTCTGGAGAGCCTCGTAGCGACGCAAAGGGGTATTTCTTTTAGTCGCTTCGCTTGGTAAAAGCGTCCCTTCGGGCCGAGCGCGTTTTGCGTCACTTTTTCAGGAAGAGGATGGCAGCAGTGAGCAGCGCCGGGCCCAGACCGCTGTAGAAAGATGCAGTGAATGCTACAGGCACGCCAATTATCTTGAGAGCCATACCCAGGCACATCATGAAAATCACAATCACCCAGCCGCGCACAGGAAATGTCTTTAGGACCGATGTGCGCTCCTGTTGCTCCTGAATAAACCTGCAATATTTGGCTACAATACGCCTGAACATGAAAATGAATCCCGTCAGGACCAGAGCGGTTATGAGCATGAGCCACCACAGTTGTGACTTATCGGCCGCAAAATAGGCCGATACACCCTTGACTGTAATAATAACTCCCGGAATACCCCAGATAACGGAGGCAATGTAATAGAGGCTGGAACGATTTATCATGCTGCAAAGTTACACATTTGTCCTGTTCCCGGCAGTCAGCAAAAATGAGTATATTTGTGACGCAAAGGGGTCGTTTCACTTTGCGTCACTTTTGAGCTTATGTTATGGAGGTAACCAATCTGCTTGACATTCATACGCGCGCGGAGTTGTATCGCTGGTATGAGAAGAATCACGACAAAGTCAGTGATTTCTGGCTGCGCATAAACCGGGCGGAGGCCGATTGCCCCGGTGTGGTCCGATACGTGGATGCCGTCGAGGTGGCGCTCTGTTTTGGCTGGATTGACAGCACCATGAAGCGAATCGATGACGGCAAACCCATACAGCATTTCACCCCGCGCCGCAAGCGCAGCAACTGGTGCGAGCAGAACATGGAGCGCTGCAGAAGGCTTGTCAGGCTTGGAGAAATGACCCCCGCCGGATTGGCTGTAGCACCTGATTTGGACCCCTCGCTGTTTGTCTTTGAAGACTGGTTGCTCAATGCCATCAGGGCCGATAAGCAAGCGTGGATGCATTGGCAGTCATTCCCCGAAACCTACAAACGCATAAAAGCCGACCGGATCCAGTATTATCAGCACACCAACCGCCCCGAGTACGCGCAGAAGACTTTAGAAAAACTGATCATAGACACCCATAACGGCAAACTCCAGTCCGGCTGGAATGATTTTGGCCGGCTTACCCCCGCACCTTAGGGAAACAGCACGCAGGTACGGCCTATTCTCTCCCTAAGGTGAGCAGAAAATTCCCCTTTGCGTCACTTTTTGCTATATTTGCAGAATATGAGACTGTTTAGAGTACTTGCTGTCATCATGCTAAGTGTGCTGATGTCAGCGCCCACGCAAGCCCAGAACGGCTTTGAGATAAAACGCGGAGTAAACGTGAGCCATTGGCTGAGCCAGTCGCAGGCCCGGGGCCAGGCGCGCGCAAACCACATCAAGGAGCAGGACATGATCCGGATCAAGGAACTCGGATTCGACCACATCCGCCTGCCCATAGACGAGGTCCAGTTCTGGGACGAGCAGGGCAACCGCCTGGACGAGGCCTGGCAGCTCCTGACCAACGCCCTGGATTGGGCAGTCAAGCACAATCTGCGCGTCATAGTGGACCTGCACACCCTCCGCTCACACAGTTTCGTGCTGCAGGAGGGCCAGAAAAACGCCCTCTATGAGGACCCCGCCGAACTGCAGAAACTCATCGGCATGTGGACGCAGTTATCGGCCGTCTTAAAAAAATACCCCGTCAGCATGGTGGCCTACGAATTCATGAACGAACCCGTGGCCGATGACCCCGAACAGTGGAACCAGGTAGTTGAAAAGGTGCACGCCGCCCTGCGCAAGCTTGAACCCGACCGCAAACTGGTAATAGGCTCCAACCGCTGGCAGAGCGTAGGCACGTTCAAGGATCTGCGCATCCCGCCCGGCGACAAAAACATCATCCTGAGTTTCCACTACTACAACCCCATGTTCGTGACCCACTACCGCGCTTCGTGGACCGATGTGGGCCGATACACGGGCACCGTTACCTACCCCGGGCAGCTGATATCACAAGCCGAATATGAGAAAGCCCCTGAGCAGGTCCAGAAGATAATACGCGACAACGAAGGCCTGACCGTCTGGAACCGCGAGCGCATCAAAAATGATATGGCCGATGCCATCAAACTGGCCCAGGACCTGGGTCTGCAGCTCTTCTGCGGCGAATGGGGAGCCTACCAGCGCACACCCCGCGACCTGGCCTACGCCTGGATGACCGACATGATCTCCATTTTCAACGAGTGCAACATAGCCTGGACCCTCTGGTGCTACGACGCCGACTTCGGTTTCTGGGACCAGCGCACCCAGGACTTCAAAGACAAAGGAATGTTTGACATCCTGATGAAGTGACGCAAAACGACCCCTTTGCGTCACTTTTGCTATCTTTGCACCCGATATGAAACACATCCAGTATCAGACAGAAGGAACCTGCTCACTACTGATAGACGTAGTGGCCGATGACAACGACGTAATCCAGCAGGTAGCGTTCCTGGGCGGCTGCAACGGCAACCTGCAGGGAATCAGCCGCTTAGTAGCCGGTCAGAAAATAGACGATGTAATAGCCCGCTTAAACGGAATAGACTGCGGCGGCAAAGGCACTTCCTGCCCCGACCAATTGTGCCGCGCTCTGGAACAACTCAAAAAATGATACCATTGGGGGCAGACCCCATTGGCACGAATGACGCAAAACGAAACGACCCCTTTGCGTCACTCGGTCAATATTCGTAGAGTTTGATGTGCAGGATCTTCCAGTCATCGGCACCGATGCGTGCGTGCCGTCCCTGATGGCTCTGATCTCCGTTTTCGCGCCGCAGATATATCAGCTGGCCATCCGGTGCAATCTGTACCTCATCGACCGACAACAGTCCCAGGCGTTTTCCCCTGAAC
>JAEEGG010012511.1_pt1 | contig 18292 bp, 17 predicted proteins | sample 9134161 | NCBI WGS metagenome assembly JAEEGG01 (sample SAMN16246543, study PRJNA631951) | gut metagenome | biome: gut microbiome; feature: rumen; material: CR-attached | host: Bos | place: Iran: Karaj | collected 2018-10 | reverse complement strand
ATGCTGCTGAAACGCTGCGCCTATCACGGACTGAATTTCGCTGCGCCCTTCATCGTGATGCGTCACTGGGATAAGATGCAGCAGGAGGGCGACTACTGGTGTGGCACTTTCGAGACTGACGAGGTGGATTGGCAACTAGCAGAGTTGATCGTGAATATGCAGTATGCTTGTCAGAAGCACTATTTTGGCGCCATGGCAGAGGCGTATTTCGACAACAAACTACGAGATGCCAGCGTGAACGTGCAGCGCAGACAGAAAACCTACGAGGGCTTTGCTAAGTTGCCTGATGAGTTCACTGCTGAAGATGTGATGCGCTGCTTCTCGCTTAAAACAGATTCTGCCATGTATATGCGTATAAAACGTCTGCTACAAGACAATCTAGTGGAGAAGGTGGGCGACTATGTAGAAAATGGCAAATCCAAGGCCCGTTATAAAAAAACAGGAATGCTGATGTATTGATGTCCTCACTCACTCACATACTCACATTCATTTCTTGAAATAATAATTAGAGTTTTTAATTCTTTAATTTTTGAATATTTATTATGAATACAATATCAAGAGGATTGCGGAACAATAATCCGCTGAATATTCGCCACGGGCATAGCCAGTGGCAAGGAAGAACGGAGGCACAGACAGACAGAGAATTCGTGTGCTTCATGACAATGGGAATGGGCTATCGCGCTGCATGGAAAATCTTGCAGACGTACTATGAATCGCTGCCTAAGATGGGGAAGATTTTCTGCCTGTACCAGATCATCCATCGCTGGGCACCCCCAGAGGATAATAACGATACCAGTGCGTATCTGAACAGGGTGATAAAGCTCACAGGCGTAACAGCGATGCAGCCCCTACCCGAGCCTCGTTCAGCTGAAGGCTACCGAGTGCTTCACGATATCATCATCGCCATGACTTGCGTGGAGAACGGCATCAAGCCTGAGGAGGTGCCTGTGTCTGCCATACTGCAAGGATACCAGCTAGCTTTCAAGAAATAGAGAATGAATTAGGCAGGGGTTCACTTCAAAGTTACTGCCTACAAAAGAACTCCCACTACAGGAATTAAACCTTGTAGTGGGAGTCTTTTGCGTTTTATAGTTATATAATCAGAACTTGTAGCCTACAGACAGTGAGAAGTTATAAGTATGAAGTCCTCCCTTATGCAGTCGCTTCATCTCCTCCATATAGTTCAGAGAGATGGTGTAGTGGTCCTTGAAAGTGGTAGAGAAACTTTCCCCATGTAAATAATATGCATTCTTAATAAAAGATTATTAGTGTTATTATTATTTATTATTAGTGTTATTTAATGATTGAAGTGAGTGACGACAAAATAGACTATCCAGCCATAGAAGACAAACCCTATAATTGCCATAACAATTAGGAAAGCTAATCGCTTGGGGTCTTTGTGCTTCTTATACTTCACATACAAATACAATTTGTAAAAAGCCTTGTTAATGTGCCATGCTCCTGAAAGCAGGAAAAACGTGGCACAAAATAGCCATAATAGTATAGTCATAATATTAGTAGTAAATTATCAAAATGCAAGAATACGAAAAGCAAATATATATTTATAAATAATAATGCTCCTTATTCTTTCAAGTAAATGCAGAAATCATAAAGCGCAAGTATTGAATCTCTATGATGTCTGTACTTATAATACACCCCTTTTATTGGGTTGTTATTTTTATTGTTTCAGATTCTTTTGATTTTGATATACGCTTATCAGCATACCTACAATCAATAACACAATGAGAGCACCAATTTTATATGCAGAAAGGAAGTCTCCTTCAAGGCAAAAAGCTATAAGCCATGCAATGATGATTGACCCACCAAATTCTAACCAAGCATGCAGAATACTATTCCTGAAAAGATTTTCTGCTGCTTTCCTTTTAATGGCATAATAAAAGCAGAAAATACCAGACAATGACAGTCCATAATGAATCATTCCTGTATTTATGGCAATGGAGCATACTAACAGTAAACTACCAAGAATGCCAGCAAAAATGCGAAACTTATTTATTCTGTCCATATCTTAAAAAGTTTTTAAATCTCAATTTGTATCGCTAAATTCAGAATAGATAATCTGTCGAAAATAAATCATTTGTTCTCATATAATTAAGAATAGATTGATAAAATACCACATAAGTTCCTGATGCTGTGTACTAAAGCAATAGAATTGAAAGCGGTAGCGAATCCTCTATAATGATAATAAGCACAAAACCCAAAAGCAAAAACAAATCCCAGCAATAAACCGTTAATTGAATACAATACGGATTGTAAATGGCTTAGCCCAAAGATAACAGTTGGTACTATGACTTGAAGTAATACCCACTTTGGTAATATCCAATCTAAAAATATAATCATGAGATAAATGATAAAAGTTTCAACAATGGGAGCAACTACACATACCCAGATAAAGTCATTTAGAAAACTATCACTTTTTGCAAAAACGTCCGCTTCTTCTTCTCCTAAGAATATTGTACACACTCCAAGAATTACCATGCCACATATCATCCCTATGCACAACAATAATATGGATTTCCAAATTGGAAGCCTTGAGAATCTGAGTAGCAAGTCTCTCGTGTAGTTATTTAATCCTCCCATTTTAGGATCCTATTAAAGGATATTGAAATTCAAGTTTTTCAAACTATAATCTAAATAGTATTAATTAGGAAGCGGTGTTTCTTTTATAGTACCAAAACGTAAAAGCAGATAAAAGCATTAAAGAGAAGATTACAATTAAATCCGTTCTTCCAAGTTCGTTTTCCACATACCTTCCTAACACATACCAAGGAACTGCTATTACCAATAATCTCATTATAAGTTTAGTTGCCTTTAATTTATATTGATTATTGTATTCTTTCTGCAATGTTTCAGAATCAATGTTTGGATAGCTCTTCTTATATGTTTCTAATTGAGCATAGTAGTCCTTTCTGACATGATGTCCTATGGAAAACCATATAATAGACCATAAAACTAAAAATAGTGATATACCTATGCCATTAGTTCCATCGTTGAATAGGAACCAATAAGAGCCTCCTTTATAGGGAGCAGCTAAAACTACGAGGATGACAATAAATAAATTCCATCCTAACATGGTCAGCAGACCAGCTATAACATTTTTGTCCATATTCAAGTCTTTATTATGTACTTTTTACTTATGAAGTAAGCAGAAATAATATTGAGCATAGTAAATACAGCTATTAGCAGCCAGCCCCATAGTGGATGATAATCTATAGGCTTTCATATTACTTCTGTCTTTAGATTGCAAATATATAATTTCTTTTTTATTTAAATGCAAAAATCCTAAAACCTTTTATGCATTATCAATATTTTTTTATTCCCCATACTCCACGAAAGAGAGATGGAAATAAAAAATGCGGCAAGGCCTTTATGACACTTGCCGCACTTTTGCTATAACTCGTTAAAAGGAAGATTATTTGCTTTCATTTGCTCGACGCTGAGCTGCTTGTTGTCTAATATACTCCCTCGTCATGACAGAGAGGATGCCTTCATCTGTAACGCGAAATGCTGTTGCACCTTCTTGTTTGAAAGCTTTTAATTCATCTTTTGTAACCTGCTTGCCATCTATTTCATAGCCGACAATCTTAGTCTCTGTGCGTTCACCTGTAGCAAGGTTCTCTACAACATATGTTTCCCCATTCTTCCATGAGTAATCATCATCTCCATGAAGTAATTCATTTCCCACAGCATCATAAAGATAAGTTTTAGTAGCTGGTTTCTTAACTTTATCACTTCCTACGGAATATATATAAGCTGTAGCAATACCAGTTTCTTTATCTGTTCGACGCCCTACCTCAGCATATCCAGCAGCAAAAGCTTTGTCAAAGATTTCCTTAGAAACTTCTATATCATCTACAGTATAACGTAACTGGTCTTTTGCACGGTCTTTGGTGCTAATAACTATCACGCCATTCTTTCCATCTTCGCCATATAGCTTTATCGCATCTTCATCTTTCAGCACTTGGACAGATTTGATAGAGTTGGGGTCAATAGTATTGACATCCTCAACACGTACACCATCAACAATAACGAGCGGATCTACAACTTTAACGCTGCCATCAGGCACAATCTTTATCTTCACTTTACCATCATCATTGTCATAAGGATAAACACCAGCAGGTTTGTCTGTCAACGTGTCTTTCACAACCACTGTTATCCTGCTTTTTTCTTTTTTCAGAGTGTCTATCGGAGAACTAATTTCCTCTGATTCTTGCAAAATCTGAGAAACATTTGTATCTTTGACACTTGGAGAAGAAAGTTTCTCCACATAATCTACTTGTGTCCGTGCATTTAACGCCAGACACGCCCCTACGAGGGGCAAGAGGTAGAGCGCTCTGAGCACCCTGCCACGATTTGATTTTTTACGACACATCATAGTGATTCTTGATTTTAGTTCCCTATGATTAAAGCTGTTGGCAACCGAGTAGCCGCTCATGCCAACGGCTTTTTTCACAAGGAGATATTGATATTGTTTTACGTTATAGCCTTCGTCAAGTACCTGTGCATCAGCCTCATACTCATGCACGGCACAAAGGTCGGCACGAAGCATCCAGATGGCAGGATTGAACCATTGGAGCAATGAGACTAAATCCACCAGCAACAAATCCCAAGAATGGCAGAGACGGATATGGGCCTGCTCATGACTGATGATGGCAGCATGGTCGTCTTCATAGTCTTTTCTCGACAGCACGATGGTATGCATCCAACTAAAAGGAGACACATCCTTTTCTGTAATGACCAACCAAGTGCCATCTTCCAACTGCCTACGTTCTCCACCAGAGATAATCCGCAGCACCGTATATACAGAAATCAGAATCTGTATCAGCACGGCCAATGCTCCTAATATAAATAAGGTGGAAAGTAGAATCTGCCACCAAGGAGTGGTGACTACAGTCTGCTCTATCATTGGCAGCACGCCCTCTGGAATTTGCATGTTCAGAGGCGAAGCCTCGACCTCCACCGTGCGATGGATGGTAATGTGGAATAGTGGCAAAAGCAATGAACCAACAGCCGTGCAGAGCAACATCACTCTGTTCAGTCGATGAAAGGTCTCCTTACTCAGCAGTAACCTATAGAACATATAAAATACTGCCAGGATGACTGCTGCCTTCACATCATAGATGATAAAATCCATCATGGCTTAGCCCTCCTTTCCAGCCTCTATCTGTGCAATCAGGTCTTTCAGCTCCTCCACAGTAATCTTTTCTTCTTTTACCAACGCAGAGACAGCTTTCACATAAGAATTCTCGAAATAGTCGCTGATAAGACTAGTCAGACTGCGCTTCATGTATTCCTCACGCGTAAGCAATGGATAATACTGATGGGCAGTGCCGAAAGCCTTGTGCGCCATAAAGCCTTTTTGTTCTAATATACGCACCATAGTAGAGAGAGTGGTCAGCGCAGGTTTGGGATCTTCATAACAGTCCAGTAATTCACGCACGAACATAGGGCCTTTATCCCAAAACAACTCCATGATTTCCTGTTCTTTTTTAGTGAGTTTCCGTTGCATAGTCCTTATCCTTTCCTTTGTTTATTGGCATTACTAACTAAATCACACCGCAAATATAACTAAAATATTTTTTAATACAACTAAAATATTTAGTAAGTCCTACCAATTAACCTACTTTAACAAAAAAGCCCCAAAGTTCATGAGAACTATGAGGCTAAGACAAACAGAAGAAAAAGATTATTGCAAACGTTCTGTGGTACCGCTGCTGGTAACCATCAGTATAGAATTACCTTTACCTACAAAGAAAAACAAGTTTTTCGTTTCTAGTTCTATGCAACGAACTGAGTTCCACTCGTCCTTCTATAATAAGAATGCAATAAGATGGAAATACTGCATCAGAAACTGAAAAATGTTTGAGTAATGGACCTAAGACAAGTAGGGCTGATCTACAAAGACCAGCCCTACTCTATCATTTAATGCAACATCGTGTGTTGCAACGAATTTTAGTTAAACCAGCGAACGTAACAGAAGTCCTGACGGTGAGGCAGGTCTGCATTCTTTGGATACATGCGGAAAGCAGTCTTAAACATACCAGCATTCTCCATCTTGTGCTTCAGTTGGAAGGTAAAGATATTACCCTCACGCTTTACTACTTGGAACTGTTCAACAGAATAAATCTTCTGCTCATCGTTTTTGTTCTGACGAGTGGTCACCAACTCAATACCAATAGCATCATCGAGTCCACGCTCGTCAACAACTACCTGAAGGGTGTATTCCTTACCACCATCAAGGATATGGTTAGGCTCATTCTCAGTCTGAACACTCAGCACCTGGATGTCGTTCCAACGCTCGGCTACAGTCTCTTTCCACAGTGCTATCTCTTTGGCCTTCTCAAAGTTATTGGCAGCCAAAGCCTTGAAGCGCTTAGCTTCCTTGCAATAGAACTTAGAATAGTAGTCATCAAGTTGTCGCTTCATGGTGAAGTGAGGAGCAATCTGAGCAATGGAGTTCTTTATCACCTTGATCCAACCCTTAGAGATGCCCTTCTTATCCGTATTATAATAAAGAGGGATAATTTCTTTCTCTAGCAAGCCATAGATGGTAGCAGCATCAAGCTGATCCTGATGGTCTTGATTCTGGTAGGTACGTTTCTCTGTAAGAGCCCAACCAGCACCCTCACGGTAGCCTTCAAGCCACCAACCATCTTTCACACTGAGATTGACCACACCGTTCATCTCGGCTTTCTCGCCTGATGTTCCAGAAGCCTCCAGTGGACGTGTTGGTGTGTTCATCCAGATATCAACACCTGATACCAAGCGACGAGCCAACAAGAAATCGTAGTCTTCCAAGAAAATCACCTTTCCTAAAAATTCTGGACGCTGTGAAATCTCAAATATTTTCTTAATAAGACCCTGACCTGCACCATCGGCTGGATGAGCCTTACCAGCAAAGAGGAACATCACAGGACGCTCTGGATTATTCACTATACGGCTCAAACGATCAAGATCAGTGAACAACAAGTGTGCACGTTTATAGGTAGCAAAACGACGACAGAATCCGATGACCAGTGCGTTAGGGTTAAAGCCTTCAACAAGCTTCACTACACGTGAAGGATCTCCCTGATTCTTCAGCCATGTCTCGCGGAACTGCTCCTTAATATACTCGAAGAGCTTGTTCTTCAATGCTTTGCGAGTCTCCCAGATTTCTTCATCAGGACAATTGTAGATACCATGCCAGATTTCTTCATTAGACTGGTCGCTCATATGGTTAGCGTCAAAATACTTAGCATAGACTTTGCGCCACTCACAAGCACACCATGTTGGGAAGTGAACACCATTGGTCACATAGCCCACATGATTTTCTTCTGGGAAGTAACCCCTCCAGATAGGAGCAAACATTTTCTTTGAAACCTCGCCATGCAACCAACTTACGCCGTTAACCTCCTGACAAGTGTTGCATGCAAATGTTGACATACAGAATCTCTCTCCATGATCATCAGGATTGGTGCGTCCCATACCAATGAACTCATCCCATGAGATTCCAAGTCTTTGTGTATAACTGCCCAAGTACTTGCTGAAAAGTCCTTCGTCAAAGTAATCGTGACCAGCAGGCACAGGTGTATGAACTGTATAAAGAGAAGAGGCACGCACCAATTCCAAAGCTTGGTTGAATGTCAGGTGATCTTCCTCAATATAGTCGCACAAACGCTGAAGGTTACAAAAAGCAGCATGTCCCTCGTTGCAATGATAAATGTCCTTCTTGATACCAAGTTTCTTAAGCAGCAACATGCCACCGATACCCAGAAGAATCTCCTGTTTCATACGGTTCTCCCAATCACCACCATAGAGTGCGTGTGTAATAGACTTGTCGAACTCTGAGTTCATCTCGTTGTCAGTATCCAACAGGTACAACTTCACACGACCCACATTGACACGCCAAACATAAGCATGAACCTGGTAGTTAGGATAAGGCACATCTATCACCATCGGATTGCCATCTTTATCAAGCTGACGTTCAACAGGCAGCGTAGCAAAGTTCTGACTCTCATAGTTTGCAATCTGCTGTCCGTCCATAGAGAGGCTTTGCTTGAAATAGCCAAAGCGATAGAGGAAACCAACAGCACACATGTCAACGTTGGAGTCTGATGCTTCTTTCACATAGTCGCCTGCCAACATACCCAAACCTCCAGAATAAATCTTGAGGGCTGAATGAATACCATATTCCATACAGAAATAAGCCACTGACGGACGGGTAGCATCAGGCTTCACGTCCATGTAAGCACGGAAGAGGCCATAAACCTCCTTGACGCGCTTCATAAGTGCTTTATCATTCAATATCTCATCCTTGCGCGTCTGACTCAGACGTTCGAGCAACATCACAGGGTTATGTTTCACTTCACTATAAATCTCAGGGGCAAGGTCACGGAACAAGTCACGTGCTTCATAATTCCATACCCACCACATATTGTGGGCAATCTCGTCCAAACATTTCAATTGCTCAGGAAGAATCGACTTCACGGTCTGTTCCTTCCACTGAGGAGCATTAGCGCAATTTGCTTTAATTTTCATTTATATAACTATTTAATTATAAGATTCCTAATTAATAAAACCTACATTACCTAACAAACGCTGATGAGCATTACGGAAAGCAATGTCGTAAGCTTCATAATAATAGACGATAAAGTGTTTCCACAAGGCTTGTTCTGCAATCTTAGAAGCCCCTCGTCTGCTATCTGCCACTTGTTTCTTAGTAAAAGTAGAGAATGCTGCAATGGTATCTTCTATTTCATCAGCTATCTCATGATAATTATAATCAGAACGATGCACTACCTTCACACCATTTAGCAAGGTGTTCGTTTTTTCCATACCCTTTACCCAGAGCCCAAAGCCAGTTAGGTCGGTAGTAATGGTAGGGACATGGAAAGCAACACTCTCCAATGGGGTATAACCCCATGGCTCATAATAGGAAGGATAAACACTAAGATCCAATCCAATCATGGTATCGTAATAGGTCTTATTGACAATACCATCCTTCCCATCCAAATAGCATGGCACGAAGATTACCTTCACTTGGTCGCCTGGAGCATTCTGAATGCCTACATGCTGAAGCATATTTAGGAGCCAATCATGTTGCATATCCTTTAACCAATGCGTGATGAAAGGCATAGGAAGTGGAGATGTGTACTTATGATGATGATCTTCCAGACGCTCTTTGAGATCTTTCCTTGCCTCTCCTACCCAAGCAGGAACGGTAACAAAAGCCACTACCTTTTTCTGAAGGTCTCCTCCGGCCTTCAATCTTCTCATCGCTTCAAGGAATACATCAATGCCTTTATTCTTATACTCATATCGTCCGCCAATGCCTACCAGCATGGTTTCCTCATCTGAATAATCTTCTCCGAAAAGGTTCTGAGCAATGTGTAACATGACAGAACGTGCACGCTTACGCTTACCAGTGAAGGTACTTCCCTTAGGAACGAAATCATCTTCAAAACCATTCATCAGCACCACGTCTGCTGATTTATCCAACAATTCCTTACATTCATTATCCGTGAGGTCACTCACTGTGGTAAAGCAATCCACATGATGGGCAGTTTGCTTCTCTATAGAATGCTTTGACTGCATGTTCAACTCTTCTGCCATCTGATCTCCATTATAAGCGAAGAGGTAGTCATACAGTGGCTTATTGTTTCCTGCAATAGAGCGACCTATAGATGTAGCATGAGTAGTAAAGATTGTAGCAATCTCTGGAACTCTAATCTGTAAATAAAGTGCGGCCATGCCAGTCATCCACTCATGTGCCTGGAATATGACTTTATCTTGTAGAGTAAGATTGAAACGATAGAAACTTTCCACAACCTTACCAGCTGCGATAGCAAACATGGATGCTTCATCATAATCGCCATAGGCATGGAGTGAATCAACCTGATAGCGATTCCACATCTCTGTATAGATTTCGTTCTTATATTTATAAAAAGGAGTGAAATCAACTAATATAACAATAGGAGTTCCAGGGATATTCCAACGTCCCACACGAACCTTCAATCCGTCATTTTCCTGGGCATGTTCTCTCCATGTCTTGCAGAGTGTCTCAGATTCCTCAAACAATGGATTTTCTTTATCTTTCCAGAAATCAGGTCCAACGAAGAACAGATGGTCCCTATGCTTTTCTTGCAGTATTGCAGCCCTTGTAGATAATACGGTGTATATACCACCCACTTTATTACAAACTTCCCAGCTTGCTTCGAAGATGTAATCAGGTGTAATCAGTTCTTTATACATGCACTTTTTAATTTGGGTGCAAAATTACTCAAAAAAAACGAAAAAACCGCCCTAATTAGTAAAAATCGATTGTAAAACATTGAAAATAAAATCCCCTACCAGAAAGATGCTTCTGGCAGGGGAAGTTAAAAATTGGATAATGGATTTATTTATACCATCAATGCGGCAATCAAAGCAAGAATTGCATAGAATTCAGGAAGTGCGCAATAAATCATGGTATTTACCATTACATCATGCCCCTGTGCAATACCGTTGATACCATTGGCAGCAACCTGTCCCTGACGAATGGCAGAGAATAAGCAAATAAAACCTACTGCTGCACCAACACCCAACATAAGGAGACCCTGCTGAGAGAAATCACGACCGATTGACATCAAGAAAGCTACGAAACCATACAGACCTTGAGTAGAAGGAAGAGCTGAAAGAATCATAAAACTTGCTGACTTTGAAGGATCCTTCTTCAAACCTGCTTCTGCAGCATTACCTGCAATTGTTGTTCCATAGCAACTGCCAATACCTGACAAAGCCAACATAAGGCCAAGTCCGATGTAACCTAAAAGTACATTAACATCCATAATGATAAAAATTTATTTGTTATTAATTTATTTATTATTTATTCTTGTTCTCAACGGTTGTGAATGGGTTATAGGTAACACCAGTTCCTTCATAACCGGAATTCTTGAAATATTCTACGAAGTTCAAACGCAATGGGTGAACGAAAGCACTGATACAAGACATAGCAATGTTGAATGCATGTCCAAGTACCAAAATAATACAGCAAACGAGCCATCCTGGAATACCACCCACAGAATCTTGAACCATTAATCCAAGTGAATTGAAAACTCCTCCCAACATACCGCCTGCCAAGCCAAGTGCATAGAGACGCATATAAGAAAGAATATCACCCATAAGACCTGTTGCCATATTATAGGTATCCCAAACACCCGCACCAATGTTGACGAATACATTACGATGAAGGTCGTTCAACAGATAGATACCAATTGCTGCTACACCACCTATGACTATCAAAGCCCACTTGGAGATATTTTCAGGAATCAAATTGAGGAACATAAAGGTGGCAACGATAGTGCCAAAACCTACCAATAAGAACCATCCCCATGCACCCAGCGCATTCTTAAATCCAAAACGACCTGTCTGCACAAGAGCTTTGATGAGCATAGCCACAATGGTATGAAATACACCAATTCCTAAAGCAAGAATCATCTGCTTGTCGTAGGTGCCACCAGCTATATTCACTTTACCAGATATCATAAATGATTTCAAGCCTTCTGGTACCCAAGTGGCCTCATAAATATTAATGCCAAAGAATGTACCAAGAATAGTTCCGAAGATTGCCGTAAAAATACCCAGCGAGATGACCAAATTCATCATACCTCGCATATTAGGCATTTTCTTCTTCAATATCATACCCAAGACTATCAGCACAAGACCATAGCCTGCATCACCCAGACAGAAAGCAAAGAACAAAGAGAAGAATGGAGCAATAAGCGGAGTAGGATCAAACTCCGTATACTCTGGCATACCATACATGCCAGTAAGCACCTCATACAACTTATTAAACCAATTGTTCTTCAGTTTGATTGGAGGATTGTCACCCTTGACTGTCTCACGAATCTCATAATAGACAGAACTTTCATCAAGAGTCTTTCGTACAGGCTCTTCACAATTTACAGGAATCCAACCTTCCATCAATAACACGGATCCTTCTGCTCGTGGTTCACCATCCAAACGGACCTTAATCAAATCAATATCGCCCTGCAGATACTTATCATAATGCTCTAATGTATTGGAGTATTTCCGACAAAAATCTTGCAATTCTTCTTTAGCGGATGCCTGATTTTCAAGAAGTTCGTTCTTTTTCTGTTGCAATTCAGAAAGAGACAATTTAGGCATAACCACAGGTTCGATATCCAGAGTCACCTGTTCCTTAGAAATGGTAATGAAGAAGACATGCCCAGCGGCCTTTGCAATCTGTACCACATCACATTTCTCTTCCCACTCTTTCTGATATTCACGCTCTGTGCAATTATAGAACTGAATGAAATAGCCTGCTTCCTCAATCTTTCTGAGGTCGTTCCAACTGAAATCACCCCAGATTCCCATCTCACCAATTTCTTTCTCCACCGCAGGAATGCGTTGGTTCAGTGTCTGGATCTTACCCACCAAATCATTATACTGACTTATCAATTCATCAGCCGACAAATCTGTATATACCTGTTCATCTGCCTTGTCCTTAAACTGGAAAGACATTTCTTTGAGTATATCCTTATATTGGTTATGAAGGGACAAGTTGCTCTGCAAGTCATCATTCATAACGCCAGCTTGGCGCTCTTGAACATGAATTACACCAAGTTCGCGGATCTTATCAAGAAAAGATTCATAATCCTTATGATATATAAGGAATGTGAGTTTCTTCATTTTTGTAATCATACGTCACTCTCCTCCTTTCTCTTCTCTTGATGTGCTTTCATGATTTTCTGTGAAGACTTGGAAAGATTCTCCTCATCTTCCATAAATCTCTTAATCTTACGAATCGCATCTTGATAGCCTGGTATCTGAACTTTCTCGAAAAGATTTACTTTCTGCGTTGTTTTCTTTCGGGCATGTTCCAACAAACCCAGTTTTGCATCGGTGAACTCTCTTTCGATAGCAATTTGTGCCAGACTTTTCAGCAGATTGATACCATCTGCATACCACTTGGGTGAATTGAACATACTATAAGGCTGCACCTCAAAATCCACATTATCTAATTGTGGGACACGCACACCTGCAATTTTCTTAATGGCAAGATGCACGTCAGTAACCTTAATCAAAGATGCATCAAATTCACTCCACAGGGCAAACATGGCTTCGTAAGCTTGAATTTCCTTTTCCAACTTCTCCTCCAAACGGACAGATTCATCCTTGCAGCGTTTAACTTCCATACGCAACGCACTCTCCTTGTTCTTAATAATAGGCAAGGTACGCTGACGCACTTTCAATTGTTTTTCCAGCTGCTGAAGTGAAGTCTTATTATATTGAAACTTAATAGCCACTTTCTTGTCTGTTTAAAGGTTATTGTTCACTGTCCTTTGGCCAGTACTTTTCTACAAATTCCTTGCGGATGTTCACCTCTTCTGGGCGGAAGTATTTACCAAAGAGTTTCCAAGCAACATCCAACATTTCTGTTGTATCGAGGTTCACGTCAATTGCAAGCAAATCGTTAGAGTATTCTTTTGCAAATGCCAAAGTACGCTCATCATAGTTAGTCAGATCAAAACCATTCTCCAACTTAGTCTTTGCATTGGCTGCGTCTGCATACAAACGAACAGCTGCATTCATCACTTGTGGATGGTCTTTACGGGTCTTCTTACCTGTTACCAACTGTTTCAAACGAGACAGAGAGCGGAATGGATCGACAATAACCTTACCGATATCACTATCACGACGCAAGAAGAGCTGGCCTTCAGTAATGTAACCTGTATTATCAGGCACGGCATGCGTAATATCACCACCAGACAACGTGGTCACTGCAATGATAGTAATAGAACCACCGGTTGGGAACTGTACTGCCTTCTCATAAATCTTTGCCAAATCAGAATACAATGAGCCTGGCATTGAATCCTTTGATGGAATCTGATCCATACGGTTAGACACAATAGCGAGTGCATCTGAATAAGAAGTCATATCGGTCAGCAATACCAGCACTTTCTCATTCTTCTGAACAGCGAAATATTCTGCTGCTGTCAAAGCCATATCAGGAACCAACAGACGCTCTACAGGAGGATCCTCTGTAGTATTCATGAAGCTGATAATACGGTTCAGTGCGCCTGCATTAGAGAATACATTCTTGAAATATAGATAATCATCGTTTGTCATACCCATACCACCAAGGATTATCTTATCAGTCTGAGCACGCATAGCCACCATTGCCATAACTTGGTTGAATGGTTGGTCCGGATCAGCAAAGAAAGGAATCTTCTGTCCTGAAACCAGTGTATTATTCAAGTCAATACCTGCAATACCTGTAGCTATCAACTCTGAAGGTTGTTTACGACGAACTGGATTCACAGAAGGACCGCCAATTTCCACTTCAACTCCTTCAATCTCAGGGCCACCATCGATAGGGTCACCAAAAGCATTGAAGAAACGGCCTGCCAACTGATCACTTACTTTGATTGTCGGAGCCTTCCCTAAGAAGACAACTTCAGCATTGGTTGGAATGCCTTGGGTACCCTCGAATACCTGCAAGGTCACTTCATCACCAGCAATCTTTACCACCTGAGCTAATTTCCCGTTCACGGTGGCCAACTCATCATAACCTACCCCCGTAGCTTTCAATGAAAGCGTGGCTTTGGTTATCTGAGTGATTTTTGTATATATTTTTTGAAAAGCTCTAGCTGCCATTGTATATTCGTTTTAAAAATTAAACTTTTCTTTCTGCAACCAGATCATGCAACTGTCTCTTGTAATCGTTGTACTGCTCTGATTTGAACTTAGAATAATTCATCTGCTTACCAATGTTGATCAACTTCTTGAAGAAATCCATTACTTCATTGAAATTATCAAACTGGAAGTCTGTATGACAAATGTCGATAACCAAGTTCATAATCTCCTCTTGACGATCGAGTGGAGTCACTGCATCTATTTCATCAAATGCATCTTGCTGCAAAATAATGAAATCAATCAATTCTGACTTCCAGAATGTCACGTGATAATCTACAGGAACACCATCATCACCCAAGATGTTAATCTGTTCAGAGATTTCCTTACCACGCTGCAATCTGGTTCTCAATTCATTTACCTTCTCTAGCCATTCATCATTGATTCGTTTTGAGATATACTCACCGAACTCTGGATATTCCACGTACTTGGAATAAGAGTCTATAGGATTAATTGCAGGATAACGCTTTCTATCAGCACGTGCCTGCTCCAATGCATAGAAACAACGTGCCACTTTCTTTGTATTTTCAGTAACAGGCTCTTTTAAGTTACCACCAGCAGGTGACACTGTTCCAATAAAGGTAATGGAACCTGTTTGCCCGTTATACAAATCTACATATCCAGCACGTCCATAGAAGTTAGAGATGATTGAAGACAAATCCATAGGGAATGCATCAGGACCAGGCAATTCTTCCATACGGTTGGACATCTCACGAAGAGCCTGAGCCCAACGAGAAGTAGAGTCTGCCATCATCAATACTCTAAGACCCATGCTACGATAATACTCTCCAAGAGTCATTGCCGTATATACAGAAGCTTCACGAGCAGCCACAGGCATGTTTGAAGTATTTGCAATGATAATAGTACGTTCCATCAACATTCTGCCAGTGTGTGGATCTACCAATTCAGGGAATTCGGTAAAAATTTCCACTACCTCATTAGCACGCTCACCACAAGCAGCAATGATAACGATATCTGCTTCTGCCTGTTTTGAAATGGCATGCTGCAACACAGTCTTACCAGTACCGAATGGACCTGGAATAAAGCCTGTACCACCTTCAGTGATAGGATTCAAAGTATCAATAGCTCGAACACCTGTTTCCAACAATTTGAAAGGACGTGGCTTTTCCACATAATTCGTCATAGCTACTTTCACTGGCCATTTCTGAATCATGGTGACGTTAATATCCTTACCTTCCTCATCAGTCAAAACCGCGATAGTATCATCAATAGTGAAATCGCCTTCATCAACGATTGATTTAACCTTTGCTGTTCCTTCCAAACGGAATGGAGCCATAATCTTCAAAGGCTGATGATTCTCTTCCACCTCTCCTAACCAATAAGAAGCTTTAACTTCATCACCAACCTTTGCAAGAGGTACAAAATGCCATTTTCTCTCTCTATCCAACGGATAAGTATAATCTCCGCGTTTGAGGAAAACGCCGTCCATTTTATCCAAGTCGTTCTGCAAACCATCATAGTTCTTAGAAAGCATACCTGGACCCAAAGTCACTTCAAGCATATGGCCGGTAAATTCAGCTTCTGCTCCCACTTTCAGTCCACGTGTACTTTCAAATACTTGCACATAAACCTGAGAGCCTACCACCTTAATCACCTCTGCCATAAGTCTGTCACCTCCAGTTAAGATATAACATATCTCATTCTGTGCGACAGGACCATCTACGTTCAGGGTCACCATGTTGGCAATTACCCCACTAACAGTTCCTTTTGTTGCCATATATAGTCAATTTATTTTTATCAAAATTCTTCAGGTACTCTTACCTCATCCTTTAGAGATGAAATAATATTTCTGAACATCTGATTACCCTTTTCTTTATCAAGAGTCAACCAACGCTCTATAATATCTGTTTGTAAGAGAAAAACATACAAGCGTTCCAAAGTGAAATAGTCAAAGAAAGTCTTATCTTCCATCCACTTCCAGCGCATCTGGTCAAGTTTCTTCTCACGTTCTACCAGTTCTGTGATTTCTGAGATTTTAACCACCTGATCCATATAGTCCACTTCACTAGAAAGGCCGAAATCCCTAGCATTTGAAGTTCTTAATGCCTTACAAATTTCTGTATCTCCGACAATCAGAGGATTAACGTCCATTTTAAATTTTCTAGCAGTAAGCGCAACCAAAATATTGTTTACATTTAGATTATATTCAAACCAAGAAGAAACGAAAGCATCTCCACACTTCATGGCATGGTCATAATACATGGCAGCCAATCTATCTACAGCCAAGATTCTACTTTCGGCAAAAGAATCATCTGTAAGAAATGAAGTAATATATTGGTTGAGATAAGCAGGAAGAACATTGGGGGTAAGTATCTTACCTTCTTCTTGAATCTGGTGGATTATCTCTAGTATGGTCTCAGCAGAAAAATTGCCACGTTCATCTATAGCAGCCTCCCTGTTCTTAAGAAGAGACAACACATTATCATTGTCGAATTTAAGATAGAATAAATCCACCAACTTTTTATCTTCTTCTGTAAGATATGGATAGAACTCTGTCTTAAAATCAGCAACAGAATACCTGAGTTTATTATCCTCTAAAGTTAATTCAGGCAAGCCAGTAACTAAGTAATAGTATTTACTCATAGTACTAGCATTTAAATTATTTAAATAACAAGTCTACTAACTGTGGACGTAAGAAATCCTTCAAATAGTTAACAAACTCCTCTTCACCAAAATTCACTTTATACGATCCATCAGCAGGAGACACTGAGAACAAAGTCTTCAAACCGTTAACTTGTTCTATTTTCACACTCTTATCCAGCAAATCTTTTGCTTGTGCAGAGAAAAATGATTTTAAACCTGCAGCATCTTTGGTAGAAATAACAAGAGGTTCTGTAGCAGACCATTTCTGAGCCAAAGAAACAATAAACTTGTTAAGGAAATCCTTATTCTCCGTGAAAGCTTTCACATCTGTATTTACAATCTTATCGGTGAGGAGATTGGTAACTTCAGATTTCAATGCATTCACAGCCTGACCTGTGTAAAGTTTCAACTCAGATTTGGTATTCTCTGATAATTCATTCGCAGACTTCTTAGCTGCTTCTAAAATCAATTCAGCCTCATTTTTCGCTTCTGCAACAATCTTTGAAGCTTCCTCTTGAGCCTTGGTAATAAGTCTTTGGGCTTCCTCATTACCTTTTTCTACGCCTTCGCGATAGATCTTATCGGTCAATTCTTGAATTTTGTTTTCCATATCAATTTAAGGAATTTATTTATTATTTACTATTTTATTATTTCGCATGGATATATTAGACCGTGCTAAGTTAATAATTTTTTTTTTAAAAACATTACATGTGGAATAAAAGAATTTCAAAAAATCTTTTTTAAACCATTAATAAAGGAATATAGAGCAAATGCTTTGTTTCTGTAAAATAGAACTTACAAAATGAGGTATTTGTTGCTAATCATGTTATAATTTAGCAACTATAATTGTTCTAAGACTAAGAAGTAAAATTTGAGATAATCTATAAAAAAGGCGAGTGGACTCCCGTTGGAATCCACCCGCTCTAGCAAGACGGCAGCTACCTACTCTCCCACCCGTCAGGGCAGTACCATCGGCGTAGGCGGGCTTAACTTCTCT
>JAEEGG010012504.1_pt1 | contig 18298 bp, 20 predicted proteins | sample 9134161 | NCBI WGS metagenome assembly JAEEGG01 (sample SAMN16246543, study PRJNA631951) | gut metagenome | biome: gut microbiome; feature: rumen; material: CR-attached | host: Bos | place: Iran: Karaj | collected 2018-10 | reverse complement strand
TGATGGCGCGCCACAGCGACATTTGTAACTATCTCGACATTGCCCTGCAGCATATCAGCGACAATATGCTCACCCGAATGCGCCGAAATATCAGTAAACAAGAAACTTACAATCTTGTGCGTGAGTTCCGCAAGCGCGTGCCTGGCCTTGTTTTGCGCACCACTCTGCTTGTGGGCCACCCCGACGAAACCGACCAAGATTTTGCCGAACTTGTTGAATTTGTTAAAGATGTGCGTTTCGACCGCTTGGGCGTCTTCACCTACTCGAACGAGGAGCACACCTATGCCTTTGAAAATTACACCGATAACGTGCCCGAAGATGTGAAACAGCGGCGGATGGAGGAGATTATGGCCATTCAGCAGCAGATTTCGCTGGAAATCAATCAGAAGAAAAATGGGCAAACCATAAAAGTGCTGATAGACAGACAGGAAGGCGAATATTTTGTTGGCCGCAGCGAGGGCGACTCACCCGAAGTTGACGGCGAAGTGCTCGTTTCGGGCGCCGACCTGCCAATCGGCGACTTTGTCAGCGTGCGCGTCACCGATGCCGACGAATTCGACCTTTACGCGGAGTTGGCGTGAGGTAACCACGGAACACGCAGAAATCGCGCTGAAAGCGCAACTTATAATAGTCTATGGCTACCGAAAAAGGTGGCCATAGAATAAAAAAGCAACTATCAACTTCGCTGAAAACGCAACTATAATAGTCTATGGCAAAGCGAAGCGGCGCCATAAATGAAAAATACAACTATCAACTTCGCGCTGAAAGCGCAACTTATAATAGCCTATGGCAAAGCGAAGCGGCGCCATAGGAAAAAGGGGCAGTCCTAGTCAGCGCCCTGAAAGGGCAACTCAAAAAAATGCTATTTTCGCAAAACAATAATTATCAAGAAAATGGCACAATCACTATCGCAACTATTTGCCCATATCACATTCCACGTGAAAAGCACAAGTTGCCTAATAAAAGACGAAGATTCTCAATCTCTATATGCCTACATTGGCTCTATTCTCAACGATTTGGAATCCAAACCAATAATTATCAATGGGATGCCCGACCATATCCATATTTTCTGTTCGCTTTCGAAAAATATCGCCGCAGCGAAACTTATTGAAGATGTTAAAAGGCATAGTAGCAGATGGATAAAACACCTTTCTGACTATTACAAGAATTTTGCCTGGCAAAGCGGATATGGCATTTTTTCAGTCAGTCCGTCGCTGTACGACAAAACATTCAATTACATTCAGAATCAGAAGAATCACCACAAAAAGGCTTCGTTTAAAGAAGAGTTGCTATTGTTTTTGAAGCAATATAACATTGATTATGACGAGCGGTATTTGTGGACAGATTGAGTTGCGCTTTCAGCGCGCCAATTACACTTCCGCCTGTAACCCAACGTGCCGTGCACTCATTCTTCGTGCACTTTGCGTTGGGCTGTCTTGATTTGCGCTTTCAGCGCGTTCCTGTTTTTGGCACCATTCAAATTGTTGATTTAACAACAATATCGCCCTAAAAAGGCAACTGATAATAGTCAAAGGCAAAGCGAATCGGCGCCATAGAATGAAAATTCAATTGTCAACTTCGCGCTGAAAGCGCAACTTAAAATAGCCTATGGCAAAGCGAAGCGGCGCCACAGGAAAATGTTACAATCACCGAAAGCGCCCTGTAAGGGCAACTAATAAAACTCTTTGCTCTGAAAAATCGGTGGCCATTTTTTATTTTCCGATTCCAATTTCTCGGCCGTTGCTGCAAAATCAGATATTCTTTTGTAAGTTTGTGCAAACCCGAACCGCAATTATTGGTGCGGATTTGATTGTATAAAACGTATAAACAATAGTGAATGAAGTAAAAGATTGATTTAACATATTATAAATAGCGATTAGAGACTATTCTTGGCACTAAATCTTCCACAATTGTCATTTTGACACGCTTTCAAGAATAAGTTTCCATACAGCCATTGTTGAATGGCGTGGAATACTTGTCGGAAAGCGTGGGGTGTGGAAGCCCGAGTGTCAGGCAGGTAGTTAATTCCACGCTTTTTTATTGTAAACCGATAACGCAATGGCCACGGAACAGAATCTTCACATTGGGCAACTAATTAAATCCGTTTTCGATGAGAGCGGGTTGAGTGTGGCTGAATTTGCGCGACGCATAAATTGCGGGCGTCCAAATGTCTATTCCATTTTCGAGCGTAGCACCATTGATGTTAAGCAACTCGTTGCCGTTTGCAAAGCCTTGAATCATAATTTTTTAAACGATATTGAAATTCTCTGCGACATAAATCAGGATTCCCCTTTGCAATCAATCAACATAAATTTGAATATCACCGATTTAGATAGCGGCAAAGCCGCAAAAGTTGCCCGTTTCCTTAATGAATTAAACGACTTAGACCGTCAGTAACTTTGACGCAAACCGTCATTGATTTTGACGGTAAGGTGTTAAGGTTGTGGCGGCGATGTGAGTAGTTTTAGAAAGTGAATTATTAATGATTTATTAACTAAAAACGAATTGATATGGTAAATAAAGAAAGATGTCCTGAATGTGGTGAACTTATTCGCGGACAAGGCGTTTACGCTGGTCCTTCTTGGAATAGAAGACATTATTGTTCCAATAGATGTATGCGGGATGGAGAAGCAAACTTATCCCAAGATGATGTAAAAGAAGATAATAGGGGATGTTTGTACAGATTCTTTAGATGGATAATATCAGCAATTATTGTTATAGTAGGTATATTCATTTTTCTTTACATTGAAACTAAACTGGAAAGCCCGAAAAAAACAGAACAAACAACAACGCAAACGCCTAAAAAGCAAAGTGCAACACCTGCTAAAAGCACAAGTAGTTCTAATGCGAGTTCGAAACCTGTGTCAAGCAAAACTGCCACTACAAGCAGTTCTAAACCTGCAACAACGCAATCGCCTAGTTCGCAGTCTAGTTCAAAGACAGGATCTAAAGCGCCTTCAACTGCGCAGACAAATACTACGACAACAAGTGCTTCTGTGGCTACAACTAAGAGTATAAGTAAAGAATCTGATGATTCCTATCAAACATACCTTGCATTAATGACTCTGTTGGCAGATGAAGGAGAGTCGTTGAAGTTATGTGAAGCCCAAAATAAAACAAAGGGGAAAGAAGCGAATGTGATTGGAAAAATGTGTCAATTGCGAGGAACACAATATTATAATGATGCGTTGAATGATTTATTAGGATATTGCCCCAAATATGCTTCGGAATATTCGAAAAATGGAAAATATTTTGCTTCAGATGCGGAATTTTACCAATCCTATATAAGCACTGATTACTCGAAGATATTGAAGGCGAAGAAAAAAGGAAAATAGAAAATGATTAAAAATTAATGTATTATGGAAGAAATGAAAGTGTGTCCGTTTTGTGGCAAAGAGATTCTTGCGGTTGCAAAGATGTGCAAGTATTGTAGGGAATGGTTGCCTGAAGAACCCACTAATATAGAAGGCAGTTCAAAAGTTGAGCAACCCTTGGAAAAAGAACCTGTAAACACAGAAGAATGCACACAAGAAGAGAATTCTTCTGTAGAAGAACCTGTTCAAACACCGAAATTAAGCGGTGCCGAAAGAGATGCTAGACTCGATAAGATAAAAAGAGAGTTAAATATATTAATGTTTGTAGAAAAACCTAGAGCCCAAGAAGCAGGTAAAGATGTTAGTGAGATAGAAGATAAAATTGCCAAATTAAGAAAGGAAGAACACCAATTAGACCTTGAAAAAGGACTTGAAGAAGGATATTGGGTCCGTACTGAAGATGGTACTATTATTAGTAACGGGACAATATTTGGAGAAGACGATGAAAGTTATTGTAGAGAACGACAAAAGAAAAGACGTATTATTATAATATCCGTAGTAGTTGTAATCGTTGTTGTGATTATATTTCTAACACACAGATAAAAACGGCATTGCCCCACATTCAAAAGGCGATACACAAAATTAGTATCGCCTTTTTTATATCTGTGATAATCTGTGTTTTCAGTGTTTCCGATAGCAATCGGGACTGTGCGAAAAATTGACTGTCAGCACTTTTAATTCCCCAAAAATATTTGCCGAAAGTTTGCGTGTAACAAAATGTTTGTATATTTAACTTCATTTTTCACGAAAAAACTATGGTAAACAGAGTAACTTTGATTGGCAACGTGGGCAAGGACCCCGAGGTCCGCTATTTGAATGAAGGCGTTGCAAGCACAACTATCTCGCTGGCAACCAACGAGACTTACACCGACAAATCGGGCAACCGCACCACACACACCGAGTGGCACCGAGTGGCGCTTTGGCGCAATCTGGCTGAGGTGGCCGAAAAATATATCCGCAAGGGCACAATGCTTTATATTGACGGAAAACTGTCGACGCGCAGTTATACCGACCGCGAAGGCAAGGAACACACTGTGACAGAGGTGATTGCCAACGATATGAAGATTTTGAGCGGCAAATATCAGCCGCAGACTGGCACAACCGAAACAGCGTAAATCACTTATTCATAACCCTAAACAAATTTTAACAATGATTAACAAGGCAATTTTAGTCGGGAATGTGGGCAACGAGCCCGAAATCCGCACTTTGGACAACGACACAAAGGTGGCAACCTTCTCGCTGGCAACAAGCGAGCGTTATCAGGACAAATCGGGCCAACGTCAGGAACGCACTGAGTGGCACCGAATTGTGGCTTGGCGCGGACTTGCAGGAATTATCGAGCAATATGTGCACAAAGGCACAAAATTGTATATCGAAGGCCGAATCACCTACCGCCAATACAAAGACAAGGACGGCAACGACCGTTTCACAACTGAAATTGTTGCCAACGAGATGAAAATGCTCGATTCGCGCAACGGCGGAAGTTCAAATTCGGGCGGTTCGGTTGGTGAGCCTGCCACTAATTACGACTCGGCACCGCAACCAACTCAGGCACCGTTGGAAGCCGACGATTTGCCGTTTTAAGTTTAACCAATAGCATAGATTTTGGAAAACGACCCTTATACGCAAGAGGCAGTTGCTGATATACAGGCAATTGGCTCTTGCTTTTCAACAGATGCGGCGCTGATTGCCGCAATAGTTGCTGGCGTTCTGCTAATGATAGCCGCCGCACTTGTGTCGGGCAGCAAAGTTGCTTTTCTGTCGATTAACACACAGCAAATCAGAACTTTGCGCAAAAGCAAGAAAATCACCGCCCGCACAGCACTCAAATTTATCGACAAACCTGAGGAACTGCTTGCGCTCACGTCGGTGCTCAACTGCATTAACTATGTGGCCGTCGCCATACTGTTTATGTACGTCACGCGTCAGCCGCTTTCGTTTCTGCACCCCGCTTTATGCCTTGTTCTTCAGGTAGTTATCATTACACCGATACTGCTTGTTTTTTGCGAGGTGATGCCCAAAATGCTCGCCCGCCAAAATCCCGACGGGATAATCGGCTTTATGTCGATTCCACTGCTGATAATGAGCAAGATAATGAAGCCGCTGACATTCTTCGTGGCGCGCAACAACCGTCACGTTGAGTTGCAAATACATAAGAATCAGTCAATTTCGATGGACGAATTGTCCGACGTGATTGAGGAAAATCCGACAGGCCTGATGAGCGAGCGTGAGATGCTGAAGGGCATTATCGAGTTTGGCAACATTGAGGTTTCGGAGATTATGTGCCCGCGGGTAGATATGGTGGCCATAGAGTCGAAAGAGCCGTTTGAGCAGGTGCTGAAAAAAATCACTGAGTCGGGCTACTCGCGCATTCCCGTTTACACTGATACGTTCGATCAAATATCTGGTATTCTGTATATTAAGGACTTGCTGCCGTATGTGAACAACAAAAACGGCTTCAAGTGGATGACACTTATCCGTCCGCCGCATTTTGTGCCCGAGAACAAGAAAATCAATGAGTTGCTTGAGGAGTTGCAGATGCAGAAAAACCATATGGCCATTGTGGTCGACGAGTACGGCGGCACGTCGGGCCTGGTGACGATGGAGGACATTATTGAGATGATTGTGGGCGACATTTCCGATGAGTTCGACGAGGAAGAGTCCGACTTCACGCGTGTCGATGAGAACACCTACATTTTCAAAGGCAAAACGCTGCTTTCGGATTTCTGTGATGAGTTAGAGATTGATTCTGAGACATTTGCCGAGGCGCAAGGCGAGTCGGAGTCGCTGGCTGGACTGATTCTGGAGATGAAGGGCGAACTGCCGCGCAAGAACGAGCGTTTTGAGTGCTGCGGCTTCGAATTCACTGTCCTTGAGGTAGATAGGCGGCGAATCACTTCGGTGAAGGTGCACCGCAAAATTGCCGCCGAACCCGCACCTGCCGACCAATGATTTGGCTACCTTTGCAACCAAATTGCTGATTATGACAAAAATCGTTTCATTGTTTGCGCTTGTCGCGATGCTGGTGTCCTGCGGCAACGACTATGTGCCGAAACCGCGCGGTTATTACCGAGTGGATATGCCTGAAAAAAGTTATCAATCAATCGATTGCAAGGTGCCGTATCGGTTTGAGTATCCAACTTACGCAACCTTCGATTTGCGCAACTCGAAAAACGCTGACGAGCGTTATTGGGCCGATGTCAACTTCAAGTCGCTCAACGCGAAAATCCATTTGAGTTACAAGGCAATCGACCATAATTTGGACAGTTATATTACTGATGCACACAACTTTGTGTATAAGCACACAATAAAAGCCGACGCCATTAGCGAGACGCCGTACGACAATCCCGACCGCAAGGTTTATGGTCTGCTTTACGAAATCAGCGGCGATGCGGCGTCGAACGTGCAGTTCTATGTGACTGACAGCGTGCACCATTTTGTGCGCGGCGCGCTCTATTTCAACGTGGTGCCAAACAAAGATTCGCTCGCGCCGATGCTCGATTTCATTAACGCCGATATCAAGCACCTGATTGAGACTTTTAGTTGGAACTAACTATGCCACTGCTATTTACACAGACAATTGGCGATGCTGTATTAGGAGTTTGGAGCAAACAGGAGACGGCGGAGCAACTTTTGCCTATGATTTGTTTGCACGATGCGGATAAGGCTGTGTATGAGCAAATTGGCAACGACCGCCGCCGCACCGAATGGCTTACAACGCGAATCGTGCTGCGCGAGTTGCTCAACCGCGATGTAACTATTGCCCACGACAGCAACGGCAAACCATATATCGCTGAAAACAAGGGCTTTATATCAATTTCGCACTCAAAAAATATGGTTGCAGTGATGGTCGCCAAACAGAATTTGGGTATCGACATTGAGCAGATTACCGTGCGGACAACAAAAGTCCGCCATAAATTCCTGACTGGCAGCGAATTGGATTGGTGCAAAACCGATACCGAGCACACCCTTGTCTGGACGGTCAAGGAAGCCGCCTACAAGTTGATTGGCAGCGGACTGGAACACACCGAAGTTGAGATTGAAGAAAATCCCAACTTTATGCAAGTGGCTGATTACAATGTTGTTATACGCAAAAACGCGCCTGTCAGTAAAAACTGCCACTCGCAACTAATCGGCGACAATATTTTGTCGTATATTATCGGGTAGAAAAACGGGATATGTTACTGACTGATATTCAAGAAAATATTGCCAAAGGCCGCAAGATGTTCGCCCTGCTTATCGACCCCGACAAGCAGAATGAAATCGATTTGCTGCGCCTGACCGAAAAAATCAACTCGGCCAATGGCCCCGACATAGTTTTGGTTGGCGGAAGCCTGCTTTTCAGCAATATCGATGAAACGGTTGCCACCCTGAAGCGCCACACGCAAAAGCCTGTGGTTCTGTTTCCTGGCAGCGCAATGCAAGTGTCTAGCAAGGCCGACGGTATTCTGTTGCTGTCGCTCATTTCGGGCCGCAACCCCGAATTTCTTATCGGTCAGCACGTGCAGGCGGCACCCGCTTTGGCCAAAGCGGGCATTGAGATTCTGCCCACAGGCTATATGCTGATTGGCGAAGAGAATTATACTTCGGTTCGCTACATAAGCAACACAATGCCAATACCTTACAACAAAACCGACATTGCTGTGGCTACGGCTTTGGCTGGTCAGATGTTGGGCTTGAAGGCCATTTATCTTGAAGGCGGAAGCGGCGCCGCCAAACCCGTGAGTGCCGAAATGATTGCGGCCGTGCGCCGTGCGGTTGGTCTGCCGCTGATTGTCGGCGGTGGTCTGCGTTCGGCAGCCGATGTCACAACTGCCTTAAAATCAGGCGCCGACATTGTCGTGGTCGGCACTTCGATTGAGAGTAACTATGGGTTGGTTGATGAAATCTCTCGCGCTGTAGCAGATTTTTCTCGCTAACTGTCTGCATTTCAGTTGCATATTTAAATCCGTTCGCTATCTTTAAAGTCGGTTTTGTGATTCGTAATCAATCGGATTTGCAATGCCATTGACATATTTATAATTGGCATTCAGCAGAACTCAAAGGTCTGCCGAGGCCTCCTAAAAATTTATTTCTATGAGAACAATTTCGTTTTTTGTTGCGTCAGTAGGAATGTTGCTGATGACGCAATCGTGCTCAAACTCGCCGAAACAGGCGACAGATAACGCACAAATGCCACGGGGCGAGGCTGTTGCCGAAATCACCGCAGCCGCCGACGAACTTATCGCCTACACTGACACGCTTGAGGGAGTAACGCTTCAGAGCGTGATGATTGCCCAACACGGCAAAGTGATTTACGAAAAATGGATGAACGGCGGCTATGCCGATACGGCTCACGTAATGCACTCAGTCAGCAAATCGTTTTGCGCGACGGCTGTCGGAATGCTTGTCGATGATGGCAAACTGAAGGTTTCCGACAAAGTTGTCGATTTCTTTCCCGACCAATTGCCGGCCGAAGTGTCGGACAATCTGAAATCGATGACCGTTCGCGACCTGCTCACAATGAACTGCGGCCACGAAACCGAGCCAAACGTGCGTCGCAACGGCGACAGCACCGATTGGGTTTCGGCCTTTCTTGAGCACCCCGTCACCAAGGAGCCGGGCACTTGGTATTGCTACAATTCAATCGGCACTTATATGCTTTCCGCTATTGTGCAAAAGATTACAGGTCAGAAAGTTGTCGATTTTCTCACGCCGCGTCTTTTCGAGCCGCTGCATATCGATAAACCACGCTGGGACGAGAGTCCGCAAGGCATTAACTGCGGCGGATGGGGACTTTTTATCAAGACGGAGGATATGCTTAAGTTCGGCCAACTCTTTTTGCAGCAAGGCCAATGGGAGGGCAAGCAACTGTTGAGCCGCGAGTGGGTGGCTGAAGCGTCGGCTTGCCAAGTGCCGTCAGTTCCGGCTGGCACTCGTCCCGACGAGGTTGAATCCAAAGGTTTAACCACCGACAACTGCGCGTGGCTGCTCGGCTACGGCTATCAGATGTGGCGCTGCCCTGACAACGCCTATCGTGCCGACGGCGCCCGCGGTCAATACATTATTGTAATGCCCGACCAAGACGCTGTGATTGCCGTAACCGCCGATTCGCCCGATTTGCAAGCCGAATTGAGCAGCATTTACAAGTATTTGTTCCCGGTGCTGAAGAAATAAGTGCGCGACCGTATAAAACAATAAGAGCCGTGAGATTTTTCCCGCGGCTCTTATTTTATGAATCGTATTGGCCTAAAACAGCGTCCTGATTTCTTCCTTCAGATAGCCTATGGCCTTTGTTGTTGGGTCGAGTTCGCGGTCCATTGTGTTCTCTAAAATCAACTTGCAGAGTTGCAGCGAGTTACCATCAGGTTTCGTTTGCAGAGCCGTTTGGTTGATAAACTTGATGCAGTCTTCTTTGGCCATTCGAACCATTTCCCACGCCTTGTCGCTGATATAGAGTTGGTGCGCCATATTGTGCTCAAATTCAGAGCGTATGGTCTTCAACAATGCCGATTGCAGTTCCTGATTAGTGATATTCTGCCGCTGCGTGCGCATAATGAGCGATTGCGGCGATATGCGTTCCATTAGCAGCACCATTCGCTCGTAGGCCTGCAGGCGGATGGGGGTGATGAATTTTTGGTTGTTGAGCACGTTCTCGGCTTTCAGGCGCAGTTGCTCGCTTTTAACCATTTTGCTCATAACAAGATAAGTGGCCAAAAAGACAAACAGCGCAGGCAGTGTGTATTTCAGAATTTCGGCAATCATAGCAAATTACTTTTTTTTGTTAATCAGATATATTGACGGTGCAATTTCGCTACCGACCAGTATTTTACAAAGTTACTTACTTTCGATTTAAGGTGAACAAAAATTCCCGTCAAATAAATTATTGAGTTATTAGTTTCGATGGACGTATTCGGTCAATGACTACCGTATCGTTCTCAACGTGAAATATATACACCCATTTTTTGTTATGAGATACCATTCTACGGGCTTTCGGATGATACCGTAGGATGACAGCGTAGGTGCTAGGTTTGTAAAGGTCAGCAAAAATCGATAATGAATTGATTTCTTGCAGCATAGCCTTTAGATAGCGTTTCGCACCGTCTATAGATAAATTGCTTACAAGAAATTCAGCCAGACTATCGATGTCTGCTAGTGCCGATTCAGCAATTTCAACGTTGTATATCTTCATATTTTTTCAAAACTGCAGTCCACACTTTGTCAAAATATTCTTCAACCGACATACGGCCAGCCCTGTTGGCGCCTGGTGTGCACTCGGTTTGGCATTGTGCGTAAGTTGCTTGCGGTTCTGAAGCCGTTGAAACCGCATTATTGGTCCGTTTGTAGGATTTTGTGGCCATAAGCGTTTTTGTTTGTAAAGATAAACAAATATATAGCAAGTAGGTCGATGTTTTGAAGCCATAAAAAATCCCTGCCAATCAGTTTGACAGGGTATTTTCTTTTGTCTGATGTTTTGTTGATTATTTCAACAGTCTGTTTTTCAATTCAGTATAATCCGCTTTAATCTTCACCGTCTGTTTGGTGCCTTCGGCAAATTTCTGCAGACGTGCGGGAATCTCGACGCGCTTGCCAGTATATTTCTCAACCGTGTCGATAAACTTGGCGGGATGGGCCGTCTCAAGGAACAGGCCAAGTTCGCCAGCGTTCAGGTGGTCGCGCAAAGCGGAATAACCCACAGCGCCGTGCGGGTCGAGTTCGTAGCCAGTTGCTTTCAGCACTTCGGCCATTGTGGCGCCAATCTGCTCGTCGGTGTAACTGTAACTGCTGATTTCGGCGCGGACATTGTCAACCGACTTGCCGAACAGTTCAATCACGCGCGCAAAGTTGCTCGGGTCGCCCACGTCCATTGCGTTGGCAATGGTGGCAATCGATTTCTGCGGCTTGTAAACGCCCGTCTGCAGGTAATCGGCAAACACGCGGTTGGCGTTGATGGCGGCAATGAAACGCTTGACGGGCATTCCCATTCGCCAGGCCACCAGTCCAGCGGTGATATTGCCGAAGTTGCCGCTCGGAACGGTCATTACCACGTCTTTCCAGCGCTCTTGCGGAATCTGCGACAGCGCGTAAGCGTAGTAAACGCTCTGCGGCAGGAACCGCGCCAGGTTGATTGAGTTGGCCGATGTCAGAATCCGCTTTTGGTTCAACTCTTTATTCATAAAGCACTCTTTCACCATACGTTGGCAGTCGTCGAACACGCCGCTGACTTCGTAGGCCGTAACGTTCTGACCAAGAGTGGTGAACTGCAACTCTTGCAGGCGGCTCACCAGTCCCGACGGATAGAGAACGTGCACCTTCACGCCCTTCACGCCCAAAAATCCGTTGGCCACGGCGCTGCCCGTGTCGCCCGAAGTGGCAACAAGGACATTGATATCGCCTTGATTGCTTGCAAAATACGACATTACCCGCGCCAAAAATCTTGCGCCCACGTCTTTGAAAGCCAGCGTCGGACCGTGGAACAATTCGGCGGTGCTAATGTTCTCGGTGATTTTGACCACCGGCACCGGGAAGTTGAACGCGTCGTCAACCATTTTGCGGAACGTATCTTCCGGAATATCAGGACAGAAATACGGCTTGAGCAACTCAAAACCAATCTCGCCCATTGTCTTGCCAGGAATGTTGTCCCAGAACGATTTCGGCAAAACAGGAATCGATTCGGGCATATAAAGGCCTTTGTCCGAAGCCAATCCTTTAAGAATCGCTGTCTTTAAATCAGCCGTGTTCGTTTTATCGTTTGTACTGTAGAATATCATTGAATATCAGTTTAATAATCTGTGTTATCTGTGCGAAAACCGCTACATATTTGCCAGCCTCATCATATCCGCAAACACGCCCGAAGCCGTCACGCCAGGACCAGCGCCAGCGCCCTTAATCACGAGCGGTTGGTCGTGGTAGCGGCGGGTGTAGAGCAGAATGATGTTGTCCATTCCGTCAAGGTTGTAGGCGGGGTGGCTTGCGTCGACGCTCTGCAGGCCCGTCACGGCCTTACCGTTGTCAAACTCAGCCACATAGCGCAGTTTCTTGCCGGCTGCAGCCGACTCGGCGCGGATGGCTTCAATCTTCGCGTCATTCTTCTTCAGGTTGTCCAGAAGTTCGTCGAAGTTGTTGGCTTTCAGTTCGTTTTCAGGAATGATGTCGTTCTTCTGAACGTCGTCAAGTTCGAGCATATTTCCGCCCACGCGAGCCAGAATCAGAATCTTGCGGCGAACGTCGAGACCGCTCAAATCGATTGCGGGGTCGGGTTCGGTCAGGCCCTTCTCACGCGCCTGAACTACGGCCTGCGAGAACGGAACGTCGCTGCTGATGGTGTTGAAAATATAGTTCAGACTGCCCGAAAGCACGGCTTGAATTTTGATGATTTTGTCGCCCGAAGCCACAAGGTCCTCGATGGTCTTCAGCACGGGCAAACCCGCAGCCACGTTGGTCTCGTGCAGGAATTTCACGCCGTAGGCCTTCACTTCCTTCTTGAAATTCAGGTACGTCTCAAGCGGCGACGACGCCATAATCTTGTTCGACGCCACAATCGGGATGCTCAGTTGCGCCACGCGGCTGTACATTTTCGGCAGTTCGTGCGACGCCGTGTTGTCGATGAAGATGCTGTTGCGCAGGTTCAGCGTTTTGATGTTCTCGATGAACGCAGGCAGATTGGCCGCTTCGTCGGCGTTGGCCAGAAGGTCGCGCCAGTTCGTCAGGTCGATGCCTTTGCGATTGAAAATCATTCGTTTAGAGTTCGAAATTCCCACCACGCGGATGTCGATTCCGTACTCATTTTTCAGGAAATCGGTTTGGTCGCGCAGTTGGTCGAGCATTGTGCCGCCCACCGTGCCCACGCCCACCATAAACAGGTGCACGCGTTTGTATTTCGACAGGAAGAAGCCGTCGTGCAGTGCGTTCAGCGCCTTCGCCACCTCTTTTTCCCTGATAACAATCGATATGTTGCGCTCGGTTGCGCCTTGCGCGATGGCTCGGATGTTGATGCCGTTCTCGCCCAGCAGGCGGAAAGCCTTGCCAGCGATGCCCACCTGCTCGCGCATTTTGTCGCCCACCACGGCAATGATTGCCAGGCCGTCTTCCGACTCGATGGTGTGCACAATCTTGCGCTCAATCTCAATCGAGAATTCCTCGTTGAGTCGGCTGCAGGCCGCTTCGGCGTCGGTTGTGTAGATGCCGATGCAGATGGTGTGCTCGCTCGACGACTGCGTGATGAACAGCACGTTCACATTCGCGGCGCAAAGAGCCTTGAACGCCCGCATAGCCACGCCAGGCACCCCAATCATTCCGCTGCCCGACACGGTTACGAGCGATATGTTGCCGATTGACGAGAAGCCCTTAACCGTGGCGTCGCCGTGGTTCGGGTGCTCGGTGATGAGCGTGCCTTCGTCGTCAGGCGCGTATGAATTTTTTATGCCGATGGGGATTTTCTTCTCAAGCGCGGGCTGAATGGTCGGCGGATAGATGACCTTCGCACCGAAGTACGAAAGTTCCATTGCTTCTTCATAACTCATTGATTTGATTGGATATGCAGCCGAAACAATGTTCGGTGCGGCCGTCAGCATACCGCTCACGTCGGTCCAGATGTCGATGAGCGACGCGTCGAGATAGTTGCCCAGCAGAGCGGCCGTGTAGTCCGAACCGCCGCGGCCCAAAGTCGAAGCCTCGCTGTCGTGAGTGCTCGAAATGAAGCCAGGCACAACGGCTATTCCCTTGAAGTTTTTGAATTCGTTGCGCGTTTTCTGTTCCGACAGGGCGTGGTCCACATTGCCTTGCAGATAGTTGCTGTCGGTAATGATAATGTTGCGCGAGTCGACGAGTATGTTCTTCAGTCCCAAATTGTTAAGCGATGCGCTGATGAGTGTCGACGACATACGCTCGCCCATTGAGAGCAATTTGGCGCGGGTGCGGTCCGAGCATTCGTCGAGAAATTTGATGCTTTGGCAAATCTTGTTGGCCTCTGCGCAGCGGTCCTTGATGAATTCGGTCATTGCGTTTTTTTGGTCGTCGGCCACCAGTTCGTTGATAATCTCAATGTGGCGGCGGCGAATTTCGTCGATGAACTCGGTGTACTGTTCCGAGCCTTCGAGCGCGGCTTTAGCGCTGTTTTCCAGCAGGTTGGTAACGCCCTGCAAAGCCGACACCACAACCACCAAATCCTGTTTACCGTATCGGCCCACTATTTTGGCCAGTTGTTCAATGCGTTCGGCATTGGCAACCGATGAGCCGCCAAATTTTAATATCTGCATAATAAATTGATTTTTAATAGATTAGTAAAATACTTGTAAAATTGCTGAAACCACATATCACATTCGACCCCCGCAAGGGGTAGTGGTTGTGGTCGAAGGAATGTAGGCGATTGTGCACCGCGTCGATGGTGCGCCCGTAGTGGAAATCCCTCTGTTTATGTTGTTTAGTACAAGCATTTATTCTCTCTTTTTTGAGTAGCGCAAAAGTAGAAAATTGTTGGAAAAATGAAATATTGTTGACTGCTATATTTTTAGATGGCTCAATTGCCAATATCGATGTTGGCGAAATTCAACAAAAAACACTTATTATATTATTCGAAAAATAATTATCGAAAAACGATAAAATTTTTCTGTTTTTTGTTGCGAATTTCAAACTTTAATTATTTTTGCGCAGTAATTATTTATCGTTTAACAATAAAAAACTTACTACTATGAACAAAAAACTAAAAGTCTACTCTGGATTGTTTCTGTTTTCAATCCTGTTTGTTGTTGGATTTGCAGTGTTCACACCCACAGACAAGCCACACTATTCACGCCTCTATATCCACGATAATGTCGATAGTATGCCGACTGTTGAGCGCGATGCCAACCCGTTGGTTACAACTAAATCGGACACCACCTATCAAGTTGTTACCGATTCGTTGGGCGAGATTGACACAGTTGATGTATCGATAACCAGGAATTGGCGCCCTATGTGGTTCGACGTGAATCTGCGAAAACGTAGCCACACCAACTCACCGATTATTTACGCGACCAACTCAACAACTATGGGGTTGATGTACATTGATAAAGCTCAAATCCACTTTCGTACGACACGGTATTTTTTTGTCAAAATGTCGATTTTAACTGTAGTAGTTGCCATAGTTTACCTTATCGGTTTGATATGGGTTATCCGACTAATTGTAAGGGTGATTAAAAATATTCGCAAGGGGAATATCTTTGTGTCACAGATGGCAGTTGACCTTGAGCGTTTGGGCATACTGATGACAATATTCTTTGTTATCGGATTCATTGTGCAGATTGTCGTTTACTTTACGGCTTGCGGTATCCATTTTGAGGATTATCAGGTGGTTTTTGGTCCGATAAACAGACGCGCCTGGCTTATTGCCGGTACCGGACTTATGCTCTTGTCGCAGATATTCAGTATGGGCAAAGATCTGAAAGAAGATGTTGATTTAACCGTTTAACTGATTGATATTATGAGTATAATAGTGAATTTGGATGTGATGATGGCCAAACGCAAAATATCGTCGCAGGCGTTGGCGGAACAGATTGGCATTACGCAGGCAAACCTATCGCTGCTTAAGACGGGCAAGGTGCGGGCAGTCCGATTCTCAACTCTCGATGCTATCTGCAAAGCCCTTGATTGTCAGCCAGGTGACATTCTTGAGTACAAAGACGAACCTGTTGGCTAAAACACTTTAAACAACTAACACGCGGAAAGCACGGAATCGTAAAACATTTCGTGCTTTTTGTATTTATCCACCAACCACCAAATCCATTGGAATGTCAGTTTCTTCTGTTGGTATCTGATTGAAAATCTGACAACTGTATGCGATGCCGATTTTGTAAGCCTTTGAATTGGCCAGCAGACGGTCGTAGAAGCCGCGCCCGCGCCCCATACGGTTGTTTTGCAAATCGAAAGCCACGCCAGGAACAATTATCAGCCCGATTTGCGCCACATTGTCGAGTTGCCGCCCCGTTGGTTCCAGAATGCCGAACGCACCCGCAGTCATTTTATCGGTGCCTTCGAATTGTCTGAAAATCAAATCGTCACCTACAACCACGGGCAGCCAGAGCCGTTTCCGATTGAACCATTTTTCAATAAAACGGTGAGTGTCAATCTCGTCGTCGAGCGACCAATAGACGGCAATATCGGTGGCGGCTTTAAATTGCTGAAGTTGTTCAATTTGCGCAAACACGCTATCGGCTTGCCGCTGCTTTTCGCCTTCGGTCAGCAGTTTCTTCAACTGCCCCACCATTCGCCGCAGCGACGGTTTGTCCAAAATCGTAATCTGACCATTCATTGCCTGTCGGTTTTGGTGGTGAAGATATTGGTTTTTCGTGATGTTTCTCCTTCGGCATTCGTAACAGCAACAAAAAAGCCTACCGAAAATCGATAGGCTTATATGTAAATGATTGATTTTGTTTAGAAGTTGAACTCCACACCGCCGTTCAGCGTCATACGCATGTAAGGTGCAGTGTTGTCCTTAACAATCGGGCGGAAATAGATGTAATATTCAGGTGTCAAAGTGAGAGCGATGTGCTTGGCAATCTTGTATTTGCAGAGCAACTGAACATTGCCGCCCAAAATGTGGTTCGGGTTTTGGTAGGCAATTTCCTTGTAGTTTTTGTAACTTACTCTGCGGCGGCTGTAAGTCAAGATGTTGTCTTCCTCGGTGCGCAGGAAGTTCTTCGACTCGCGGTCGATGTTGAACTCCCACAAAAGACCTGGCGATACAAACACTTTCCATTTCTCGCTTTCGGCAATCTTGTAGTCGAAGCGGAGGTTGACACCCATGTTCCAGACTTTCACCTTGGTTTTGAGCGGACAGTACGATGCTGCAGGAATTTGCGCCGTATCCCAAATGGCTTTGTAGTGGAATTCTTCGTGCTCAACCTCAATACGGAAGCGTGTTTTGTCGGTTGTGCGGATACCAAGGTCGATGGCCACATTGTAGCCTGGCATGCCGTTTTTGTATTCCTTCACAATTGGGTCTTCCTCCTCGGGGTCTTGTCTGTAGCCGTTGATGTTGTTAACAACACCGCCGTTGATACCTATTGTTATATACTCCTCGGTTTGCGCGTTTGCCGACGAAAGTGCCGCAACAAACAGCAGCGCAATCATTAAAAGTCTTTTCATCTGTTTATCTTTAGTACGCCTCTGATTCTTCAGAAAGCCGGTGCAAAACTATAATAATTAATTAAACCGCCATGAAAATTCCGCCATTGTTGGGATTTTTCGGCACACCTTATACGCAGATGCCGCAGTTTTTATTGTGCCCGACCGAAAAACACTTTTTTTGCCTTTCGGCGATGGCTCGATGTTGCCGCGTTTTGCCAATAATTTCTACCTTCGCATCGCCATAGGCATACATTTTGCTTATGCCGATGGCAATAAATCCGTAAAAATTATGAAATTACTTGAAGGAAAAGTTGCGCTGATAACAGGCGCAGGACGGGGAATAGGCAAGGGCATCGCCCTCAAATTCGCCGAGCAGGGCGCAAACTTGGCGCTCACTTGCACATCGCTTCGCGATGAGGTGATGAAGTTTGAATCTGAACTGAACCAGATGGGCGTCAAGGCCAAATTCTACGCTTTCGACGCGTCGGATTTTGAGGCTGCGCAGAAATATGTGGCTGAAATTGCAGTCGAATTTGGCCGCATCGACATCTTGGTGAATAACGCAGGAATCACCCGCGACGCCGCTCTCAAGCGCCTCACCGAGGAGCAGTGGGACGACATTATGCGCGTCAATCTGAAATCGGTGTTCTGTATGAGTAAGGCCGTTCAGCCCATTATGTGGAAGCAGGCCGTCGGCTCAATCGTTAATATGAGTTCGGTTGTGGGTGTTCGCGGCAACGCCAACCAGTGCAACTACGCGGCTTCGAAGGCGGGAATTATCGGCTTCACCAAGTCGGCGGCTCAGGAACTGGGTGCGCGCAACATTCGCTGCAACGCCATTG
>JAEEGG010012503.1_pt1 | contig 18298 bp, 16 predicted proteins | sample 9134161 | NCBI WGS metagenome assembly JAEEGG01 (sample SAMN16246543, study PRJNA631951) | gut metagenome | biome: gut microbiome; feature: rumen; material: CR-attached | host: Bos | place: Iran: Karaj | collected 2018-10 | reverse complement strand
TTTACTTTCTGTAGACCCTGATAAAGTGAATCAGGAAGTGCATAACCCGTGGAAAGCACAGGATGATTTATATACCTATCTGTCGAAGAAATTTCATGTGAGTACATTTGGCACACTAGATGAAGACAAGTATTGGAAAGAATATAATAATAGTTCAAGCGTTCCTGAGTGGGAACAATTGAAAGCGAAACGAGGTACTCCGAATATGGTAAAGGAACTTTTGCAGAAGTATAAGAGTGCTAAAGATTTCGATGCATGTTGTATATATGCAATAGAGTTGGGACATGCATACGAAGCAGATATGGACGCGTGGAAAGGAGATGAATACCAAAACCCGGCTATTCCTTTTATGGAAACGCTCATGAAAGAAAAGAAATATTCATTGTATCTAAATGAACTGTGGCAAAAATGGCGTGTTTTATATCAGGATTCTAAAGGTGCCTCAAAGGACTCCGAGATTCCAAACTGGCTGTATAACGACTATCGTAACATATGCTGCAGTACAGTTCTGGCGTATATAGAGAAGCATCCTCAGGATATAAAGGCTATCAATGAATTTCTTGTTATGGCATGTAAGAATAATATATTAAGAGAAGGAGAATTTGACTATGGCAACCAAAATGCTATAGAGAAGTACTATCTCTTCCCTGAAAAATATGCAAAGGATAAGTAGTATGGGTTCAGCGAAGAAGATAATTGAAGGGGAATCTCTTTCCAGATGGGAGATGGGAATAATGGTATCTGTCCCTCACAACTAAAGACAAACCAGAACAATTAAGATTTAAAAGAAAAATGAGTTACGTAAATACAAAGATGGGGCAAATAGAGATATTAGAGCCCACAGATTCACTTCTTAAAGAGATTCAGTCCATTTTACCATTTGGATTCTTTCCTTTTAATGAATCCATTAATGGGTACAGATTTGGATTCGTTATCAAATGCGATTCTGATGAAATGAGGTGCTTGAAGCAACAACCTACTGAAGTTGAAGAAAAGGTAGCTCATAAACTGATCCTTGTTCATCAACTTCTTAGCATTGATACCTATATTCAAATCAAAGATAAAATTGGGGATAGTTTATATTATGCCACACCATACTTAAAAAATAAAGGCGACATCGGATATGAGACAGGTATAGCTCACTTCTTCTATCCCCAAAACATTGCACACGAAATTGGAAATGACGCCTACGAAAGTGTTTTTGGAGAAGGTGCAACAGATTTGTTCATGACGTTTGCAAAAGCATATCGAGAAATCAACAAAGCCAGTGGTCTAAACCTCCAATATCTGGGTCTCGACATTAGAACGAGAGCACAACTGGGTTCTTTGATATCAGGATTTATGATTTACAAAGGGAACTTTATATATAACGGAACCCAAATACAGGACGGGGATCCTCGTTTTGAACTTTTGGCAAACAGAGGTGTGTTCAAGGTTATCCATACTCCTTCTGCTCCAATGGAAATAAGACGGAATCAGCTTGCTTTTGCCAAAGGAATAGATATAAACTTAAAATAAAGGTAGTATGGGATTCTTTTACAAACATTTTGTTCATCCTCTTATGAGTCGGGTTGTTGACAGAAAAGCGATGACCAATAACCCGTATCTGGGATTAGTATTAGATGCCGATGAAAGTGATGTCATTGCTGACGAATTGTTTAGGGTATCGATGGCATATCAACAAGGGCAATATATGCTTCCCCAAGATGACAAGAAGGCAAAGGAATATTGCCAGAAAGCTGCGGAAAGGGGGCACGTTATAGCCCAGTTGTTTATGGCACAGTGGTTAATGCGTTTTTCTGACGATAACAATAAAGACGTGATGGATTGGTTAATAAAGGCTGCTAACCAAGGAGAACGTCAGTCGATGTATAATTTAGGAATAAGTTATCACAGAGGCGACATTGATGGTAAGGTAAATATTAAAAAGAGTCTTTCGCTATTTAGAAGATCCGCAGAAAAGTTATATGGACCTTCCTGCGCAAGAATGGCCATAATTTATCTGAATGGCGAAGATGGTATTACCGAGAACAAGGCAATTGCAAAATTTTGGGCTTGGGAGGCGCATATAAATGGAGATAAAGAAGATGGAGGTCTTTTTTCGCATTTAATGCAGAAGGAGGATGTTGTTAATGATCAATTAAATTGGAAGAAAGTTTATGGTGAAGCAGCTGAAAACGGTGAGAGATTTGCATATCATGTAATGGGCATTGCATACTCAGGAGAACAAGATTTAGAAAAGGCAAAAGAATGCTGGAGTAAAGCTTCTGAATTAGGTTGCATTCAATCGATGTATAATTTAGGAATCCTCCTTCAAAGGGAAGGAAAAAATGAAGATGCGATTAAGCTATATCTGACTCCCGCTGAGCATGGCGATGAAATGGCTCAATATGCACTTGCATCAATGTTGTATTATGGAAATGGTGTGGACAAGGATGTAAAAAAGGCATGGTATTGGAATGAGAAAGCACTTAACTTTGGCTTTACACCAGCAAGATATTTGTTGGCGGTCATGTGCATGCAAAACTCGATGAATGATATTTTGCCAGACAAAGTCATGAGGGGAGCAAGTTATATGGAACAGGCTGCAATGAATGGGTATGAGCCCGCTATAAATTTCTATAATGCCCACAAAAAGTAGGAGCCAACAATTGACCGCCAAAATTGTACCAAACAAATTAATGGTTTTCATGACAGATAGTAATTTTCTTATATGCTTAAAAAGATAACAATGAAAAGTATAAGTAGAACAATAACAATACCATTTGTTTGTCTTATCTGGTGTATATTATGTGGCTGTGGCCCTAAAAGACAGAACTTACAAGATCCTACTGGGCTGGCTACATCTTCTGAGGATACACAAAAAACAAAAATAAAAGAGTATGTGGATGCCCTTGATGATTTCGCTCAAATAATGCCAAAGTTTGGGCAAGATACAGAAGCTGAATGGGCTGCTGATAGTGTTCATGCGATGGCCGCATCCTTGAAAGGAGGGAAATACTCTTTTCCTCATAGTATGGCTATCATTAGTCAAATGCAAAACTATACAGCATACGGAATGGCGTATTTCAATGCAATAACAGGATTATATGAAAATAAGGAGTTGGCAAGTTATGTACTGACTATGATACCCCAGTGTGATTCAGTCTATAATGAACTAAAGAAATCACAATTTGAAAATGTTAGACTTCTGTCGCTCTTTAATATCGTGTCTACACAGAATATGCAAATGTTTGTTACGTTAAATCGTCTCAATACTAATAGACCTGTAGGCGAAGAATTAGGAAGTACGATGTATGCATTAGCAATGGTGGATAGTCTTACCAGGATTAGTGAGTATTCTGACAAGGATATTATTAAGATTTCAAGTGTGATTGAAACTTATACTTTCTTCAAAATGATTTATTCATTGGTAAGCCTATTCTCAGGAAGCGAAGAAAAATACAATGAGAATATGGTTCCCATGACGGAGTTCGCAAAGTTTGTTGATTCACAATCATCTGCTATTTTCAACACAGTTAAAAACAAAGAGCCTATAAAGGTAATGAGTGACGATGAACATGAAAAATGGTTGCTCCAAGCTACGAAATACAAAGTCAAAATGCTCAGGTTAGTGACGAAATTAGTAAAAGAATGGGAACCGAAGGAGTAGAGTTAGAGTATCACCAAGGCAAACAATGAACATAGATTCCTTCTTTTCTGAAATAATGGGGAAAGAGCAGCTGTCTAAAACGGATTTTGTTGCTCTTGGTCTTGATTCTTTATTCGTGGATGCGGCACGTTTTGTCATAAACAAACATGATTACCATAATCTGTATCTCCAAAACGAATTTAAAATCGATTATGCATATGCCGAGAAATTGTTTAGAGAGTTGAGAGATTATAATGTTATTGGTTCAGCAGAGACAACCCCCAGGAGGATTATGAGCGAGGAAGATTTCCAAAAACTACTTTTATCTTTGAAAAGAAGAAGAATATGCATCGCATCAGAAGAGGATCTGCTTACTTCAAAGGAAGACGACTTTGGCGTAAAATATAGTTACGATGGAAAAAGATTATTAAAAGCACCTGAAGACATAAAAGATTATAGTGTCAAAGAAAGCACAATTATTATTTGCGATAGAGCATTTGCAAATACCAGCCTAACTTCAGTTGACATACCAGAGGGTACTGAGATTATTGGTAGCTATTGTTTCTGGTACTGCCAGAAATTGGCTTCTATAATTCTACCAAACAGCTTGAGGGGAATAAGGGGATGCTGTTTTGGACATTGCGCGAAATTGACTTCACTTTTTGTCCCAAAGAATGTAGAGAGAATTGGACGTCAGGTTTTTGCTTGGTGCAATAATCTACATTCTGTCGTTGTTGATGAGAATAATTCGTATTATGATTCAAGGGATAATTGTAATGCTATAATTGAGAGTGTTAGCAATACATTGTATGCTGCATGCTCTTCTTCAGTAATTCCCAAAAGTGTTATTAAGATTGGAGACAATTCATTCAATTATTGCGAAAGAATCTCTACCATAACAATTCCTGGTAACGTAGCGGAAATTGGACATCAGGCATTCTATGGCTGTAAGAACCTAAAAGATGTCGTATTTCAAGAGGGAGTTCGAGAGATTGGTCATTATGCATTTATGGAGGTTAATAGTTTAAAAACAATCACCTTGCCCAGTAGTTTACGAACCATAGGTGAAGGAGCATTTGAAAGATGTGATATAGATACAATTTTCATTCCTGAAGGTGTAGAAGTGATTTGGGGGAACCCATTTAAAGGAAACAATCCCAAACATATTTTTGTTAGTGAAAGAAATAGGAATTATGACTCTAGAAATGGTTGTAATGCTATTATCCAAAGTCATAATAATGTTTTAATTGCTGGATGCCGTTCAACGATTATACCTTCAAGCGTGACAATGATAGGAGAGTTCGCTTTTGATGGCTGTTCGGGCTTAACCACTATTGTTGTCCCAGAAGGTGTTAAAGAAATAGCATCACATGCTTTCGCAAATTGTGGAGGCAATAGTATTTTATCTCAAAAAAATGAGAATAGTTTGTTGTTTGACTTATTAAAAAATGAACAATGTGAAGGTTTGATTTCAATTTATATACCAAATAGTATAGAGAGAGCTTGGGGGTTTGTTTTTGGGGCGGCCTCAAATCTTAAGATTATGATACCCAAAGGTACAAAAGAGAAGTTCGAAAAGATATTTATGGATTTCTACAAGGATAAACTTGTGGAACAAGATTAATACAACTAAGGAATGAAGAAAATTGTCAAATATATAGCAAAAATATTCCTGGGACTCTTTGTGCTTTGCTTGGGAATTTATACCATTGGCTGGGGATATAAGGTATATTACACTTTTCAAACAGAAGTATTGCATATTTGCGATAACACCATGGACGGTTGTATAGTTCTGGGTTTAGATTTCTGTTTGGTAATGTTTTCCATATCTTTGGCTTTACTCTGTTTTGTTTGCTATATAATAAAAAAGTGGTAATAAAATGAGTGTGATGGAATATTATCAAAACATGCTGAAATCCTCAGAAGGGGTTATTTATCTTACAATGATGGCATTGGCTATTTTACCAATTGCCTATGCAATGATAAAATGCATAAAGTATTCCTCTTTGGGGCTAGCATTCCTCTTTTGGACAACATATGACAAAGAAATTGTAATTTGATATGAGGAAGTATATAAAAAGGTGTTTTGGGGGCATTACTATAGTGATGATGCTATGTATTGCTTTAATGCTGGTATGCAATCAGATTGTGGTGAACAATGCAAAGGGGAAGGTGTTCTCTAACATCGACAGCATTAAATCTAATAAGGTGGGGCTGTTGTTGGGAACCACTCCGCAGGCTCGGATAACTAAGGTTAAGAACTATTTCTTTATCTATCGATTAGATGCAGCAGAGCAATTGTATCGGGCTGGGAAGATTGAGAAGATATTGATAAGTGGCGATGAGAACAGCTTAGATGGGGTGAATGAGCCAGAATGTATGAGGGATTCTCTGGTAGCGCGTGGTGTTCCAGAAAGTGCAATCATCCTAGATGGAAAGGGATATAGAACGATTTGCTCTATTATCAATGCTAACAAGGTTTATGGTCTGAAGAGTTTTACTATTATCTCACAAGAGTTTCATAACGAACGGGCTTTATATCAAGCAGAACACCTTGGACTTGATGTTGAGAACATACAATCCTACAATGCTAAGATGCCAAAATCAAGAAGGGCATATTTAACAAGTATTCGAGAGTACTTTGCTAGAGTCAAATTGTTCTGGGATTTGTTAACATATAAAGAATATGATTCTTATGCCAACAACATACCACAAGACACAATTCAATCATTTCTTGGCAGGCCAGTTGTCATCAACAATTCTATATGTGAACAAATAGAAACTATTGCTACCCAAGACGAAATGCTATCTTATGAGGATAGCATTGTAACAATTGCAGGTGTCAAGTGGCGAATTAATTTAATGTCAAAAGCTATCGCATTAATGACATCTGTGCAACCAGATGATCCGAAAATGAAAGAAGTGGTTAAATATTTAAATGGTATATATGGTGATCCTTATGATGGAGAGGACGAATTTAGCATAAAATGGTCTTCGTCACCTGATCCACACAATATCTTTAATGGAAATTGCACTTTAGTACATTTGCGCAGAGTCCATTCTGAAGAAGGAGGTACATTCTTGTTGTTTAATTGAAAATAGAAGATGGATTTGAAAGAAATTAAGAAAGCCTTTTGTGGAATATCAATTTTGTTCACAGGATTTATCATGATAAGTTGTGGAAACACCAAGATAAATAAGAGTGAAGAAAACGTTTCCATAAGTGGAAAAGAAGAGATGGGAATAGAGGATTCGATAAATCATAGCATTGCATGGATTGATTCCATCATAACGGATATCCCCTATCCTTCTATGAGTACAATAGATGATGTGACTAGCATTACCGGAGAAAAGGAAATAGAGTCATCAGAGGGGAAGACCTATCATGAGGCTGATTCTATATGGAACGAGTTTAAGGTCTTGTGTTCTAAAAAAGAATACAGGAAAGCTTATGACTTATATTATAAAGATAAAGGTGCGTTTATGGTTGCTCTAAAATCAACTACTGCTCAATATGTGTTTTATACAGAAGTCCTCAATGAACTAGACCGCAAGTATGATCCTACTCATGCCTTGGAGAATATGGTTTCAAATCTCAATTTGAACATCTTAATGACAAGTGCCATTATTCAATTATCGGAAGGAAAGACTATACCTCCGCATTTTTCTGAATTATTCATGATGTGTATTGAAGGCAATAAAAGAACAGGAAACATGTCGAAGGTTAACGAAATAATAGAAACGTATTCACCTATTATATGCCAGATTGAGGGTAAGAGTGAAAATGAAATCAATCGTATGATTGAGGCTATTTTGGAAGAGTAATCAGGTATTGTAATCATTACAACTTCTATGAGAAATTTATGAGGCATTTTAGGCTTTCAATGCCCGTAAAATCGACCTATTTTAATCTGACAGATAACAAAACGACTCTATTCCCACGTCCATCCCCATTGGGACGGAGGCGGAAATATGCGTCATAAAAAGAACCTAAAATCTTAAAAGTTAAATCTTGAATAGTTGAAGATGGATGCTGATGTTCTCGTTGTGTTCATGCAGTACGTTCTGGAGTTGGTGTACGTACAGCACCTTCTGATCATGGAACACAGGAACATCGTCCTTGATTACAATCTTATTATCGCTGCCCAGCTGGGGATGCGTAAACGCATTTGCTCCGGTTTTGTCCTTCACCCAGCCATTCTTTTCGAGCAGTAGTGTCGTAACGGGGATTGGCTCGATTCCACTTGGATAGAGCAAAATCTCGTCTGTGCTGATGTCACTACTGTCATCGTACAGTTTTGCTTCGGCAACAAGCATACCGTTCTTCTTATAAAGGGAAGTAATTCTGGCGATCTCGTCGTTATTCTTCACCCACGACCCTATTGCTAATTCCTTTGAGTCTATTATTACCTTATTCATAATTTTATTTATTGAATTAATGATTTATGTACGCACATACACGCGCGAAAAAAAGAGGGCTGACAGCTCTCGTTGTCTGTCAGTCCTCTCGTTGTGTTAAGCCGTTAGGCTTCGTTTGTCAGAATGTGATTGGGCCGTGGCCCATGCAACTGGTAGTACCCAGTGCCGTCAGGGCTGCTGTGAGGATGCTCACAATCACCTGAATGACGGTCTTCCAAGTTTCCTTTTTCATAGCATCAGATATTAAGGTGAATACTTGCTGAGTTCGAGGGGGAGGGCGATTTGGCTCCCCCTCTTATCTCAGCCATTGCCTAGTCCTGGTCCATGAAGTCCATCTCGTCAGTTTCGGAGTTGATCTCCAGAACTGTGCCCTTTGTAGGCATCTGGAACGAACCAGTGTAGGTTCCGTCGTTCTCGGTCAGCGTGATGCGAACGCCGTTGACCTTGACAATAGGCTCCAATTCGCTTGCTGACACGACGCTGACGTTTACGTTAGAGCCGGAGTGCACGTTGTCGTTGCTGTTGATTTCCTGCTCGCTGTCGTCCGTCACGGTCGAGGTTCCGTTGCCATACTTGTAGATCACCAGTCGGTAGTCACCCTCAGTGCCACTCTCCGAGCCGCTGTTGCCGCCAGTGTTGCCGCTTTGGCTACCACTGTTGCCTCCAGTGTTCGAGCCGCTACCACTGTTGCCGCCCTGGTTCTGCGAACCGCTGTTCTGTGAACCACCGTTGTCAGGCGTTACGGTGCCAGTGCCACCGCCGTTGGAGCCACCACCTTGGTTCTGTGAACCGCCGTTCTCCGTTGAGCCGTTACCCGTAGTGCCGTTGTCCTCGTCGCTCTTCACGAGGCTCTCCACGTTGATGAACTCGGCCTGCTTCAGGAACTCTCGCGAACTGATGTTCTGCTCCTGTTCCTGCTCGGGCAGGAAGCGGATGTGCAGACCCTTGATGTCCTTATTCACGCTGAACTTGTCCTTGGTCAGCGCTCCACCCTTCGCGCACTCGATGGTGGTGTAGAACGTGCCGAGACCTTCAATCTTCACCTTCTTCGAGTTGAGCAGCATCTCCAGCAGACAGCTGCGGAACTTCTCCAGCACGCCGTACACGACGTCGGGTGTGTAGATGCTTCCGTGCTCGCTGATGTGGTTTGCCAGCTTGCGGGTGTTCAGACTCTCCAGATTCTTCACGCGAGCGTAGAACTTGCCGTAGGCGGCAGTGTGCTCGTTCTTGTTCTGGTACACTTCATAAATAATCTTCGCCATAATCTTGTGTTTTTTGGTATTAGTATTATCCTGCTCGGCCAGCTACATCGGGTGGCCGAATCCCGCGTGTTTTTCAGATCTGATTGCGAGTGCAAAGTTACACAAAATATCAATGCAAAACAATAGTTCCCCCCAATTATTTTTGAGAAATTTGCCACGTTAACACTTGGCGAAACTGCTCCCGTTCGGCAGACACTAAGCAAGCTTAGTCTGCTCTCACTTACTCGCAGCTTTATATTATTAACATTTGCTCTTTATGAAGAAAGAATCCTTCTGGATTTATCAAAAATCTTTACTAATTCAGCGATGGTGTATCTAAGTGATGCTGAAAGATATAAAACCATATTTATAGCTCGATTTTGCCAATATCTTTCCGAGGCTGCGCGCTGGCGGCGAGAACAGTTCAATCCCGCTCGACGAATAGTTCAATCTATGAGATTGCACCGTTCCCGTTCCAAGCGACCAGTAAGCCTGTTATTTACCTCCCTAACCGGTCGACTGCCGTTTTCCCGTTTTCCCGTTTCGTCAACCGTTCTGCCGATACGAAAATTTTTACCATATTCTATATTACTATAATATATAATTATAATTATATATTATAGTAAAATTAGAACTCAAAAGATTTCATTCATTCACAACCACATCACGAAACGGGAAAACGGCACAACGGGAAAACGCATGTGTTTGCTATTGAAAGACCCATAATCGCAAAAACATGTGTCTTGTCATTGTGAACGCAGTGAGTTCACAATTCTCAATAGAATAGATTTTCCATGCAGTGAGTGGAAAATTGCGCGTTTTATTAAATAATGTGTAAAATTGCGTAGAAATGTTTATGTTTGGAAACTTTTTCGTATCTTTGCCCGATATTAGGTAAACTGTGCATATATGAAACGAATTTGGAATACGTTTTGCGAAGAAATCAGCAAGAACAAAGGCGTAAAGGAAATGACCTTCGAGAAAGAAATAGTGAAGGGCTTCCTGCAAGCACTGGGTTGGTCGCGCTATGACGGCAACCTTGAAGAACAGTATGGCTTGTATAGTCGTAAATGGATTCCTGATTTCGTGTTCTATCTGAACAATGACAAAAACGCCAAGGAGATTATTCTTGAGTTGAAGAAGCCTGACCACAAGCAACGCAAGGTGGATATCGAGCAGATTGAGGCCTACATGAAGTTGACGGATTGCCGCTTTGGGCTCTACTTTGGCGAGAAGTTAGAAGTGTTCTATTTGGAGGAAAAGGACGGCAAGCGTTCAGCTGCATCAGTCACCACAATTGACTGGACTATTGACAACGAAGCTGGTGCGAATCTCATAGAATTGCTGGATTTCAAGAACTATGACAGGAAAAAGCTGGAACAGTTTTGTTTGGACAATATCTATTTGAACACCTTCCTCCGCCATTGCAAACACCAAGGAGGCCAACAACAGCTTTATGATTGCATCATGGAGCGTTTTATATTACCAGAATCAATGGCTGGTAGTTTGCGCTCGCGCTTGAAGTTTACCATTGTAGATAACCCTGAAACTGAAGAAAAGCCGGCATCGCCCGCTGCTGTTATTCCCACTACTACACAAGTACGAAATGGCAAGGGGAATGTATGGCTGATTTGCTACGACAAGAAGTATTTTGATGTAGAAGGTTGCTTCAAGAAATACGGTCAGATTTATTGGCGGCATAAGGCAGGTGTGCAGAACGTGCAGAAAGGTGACATTGCCTATCTCTATTCCTCCAGCCCTGAAAGTGCGATTCGATTTAAGGTAGAGGTGGTTGAAAGCCAGATACCTTACTCGCCAGCTGTAGATGAAGGTGATGAGTTTGCAAAATCATCTTCCAATGACATCGACTATAGCGACAAGTTGTTCTTCCTTGTGCGCCCCATTGCAGACACAAACAGTCCTGCGCTGAAACATGAGGCGATGATGAAACAGAAACTGATGGGTAAACGTCCTTCAACTACGAAGCTCTCCAAGGAGGAATTCAAGTCTCTAAGGCAATACATCGAGCAGCATTTTGATGATGCAGCTCCAACAGAGAAACCAGTTGCTCCTGCACCTGCCCAAAAAGCAAAGCCTAAAAAGCAAGACAAGCCCAAGACAAAGGCAGACCGCCGCCCACCGTTCAAATTCTCGATGATTGGTTTGAAGCCTGGCGATGTGGTTTACTTTGAACATGGTGACATTCCTGTAACGGTGGTTTCTGAAAACACCGTTGCTTACGATAGTGAAATATATACCCTTTCCCGTTTCTGCAAGCACTTTATGCCAGACGAAGGCAGTGAGAACAGAGAGTATCAAGGCCCAGCCCATTTCCTTTATAACGGCAGGACTTTGGACGATATCAGAAAAGAGAAAGAAAAGAAATAATAGATAATTATGCCCGTTCTAAATTGGATAGGAAAAGATAGTGTGGTGACGTACCACTCGAAGGTTCCGTTTCGCACGCTGAGCCTGACGTATGGCTATACGGCAGAGCATAGGCGTGAGGAAGGGTTGTCGAGTGAAAGCGGCAACATGATAGTTTTTGGCGACAATCTGCTTAGTTTGAAAGCGTTGTTGCCACGACTGGAAGGACAAGTGAAATGCATATACAACGATCCTCCTTATAACACAGGAAAGCCTTGGACTTATTCAGATGATTGCAACGACCCACGTACTCGCGATTGGATAAACAAAGTAGTAGGCAAACAAGGGGAAGATTTGAGTCGTCACGACAAATGGCTCTGTATGATGTATCCACGTCTGGTATTGATGCGCAGGATGCTTCGCCCTGATGGTGTGATATTCATTTCGTGCGATGATAATGAGCAGGCCGCCCTTCGCCTGATGATGAATGAGATTTTTGGCGAGGACTGCTTTGTTAGCAATATTATCTGGCAGAAATCATATTCGCCTCGAAACGACAGTAAAGGGATACCAACGACAACAGATCATATTATCGCTTATAGTAAAAGGCCAGGTTGGAATCCGTTCAAACTCGAAAGGACGGAAGGAATGAACGCAAGATATGCTAATCCTGATAATGATAAGGATTATTGGCGTCCTGATAATGCATATGCTCCCAATGCGATTACTCACCAAGGAATGGTATATGCCATTCAAAATCCTTTCACAGGAAAAATGATTTATCCCATTGTATCAAACACGTGGCGTTATGAGCAAGATGACATGCTTGATATCATGAATGGTTGGTGTGAGTATGAATTGCGTGACTTGAACGATGCGGAAGAACGAGCAAGAATATGCGGTATAAGCTCTGATGAAGTGCGTCAGGGTGTGATGGGTATCGTACTTAAAGAAAGTCTTGAGGTTAGTAAGCAAAAAGCTCAAGCTGTATTAGAACGTGGTCAATGGCCCAAGTATTATTTTACAAGCCTGGGTAATCTTAGCAGAAAAACCTATCTTGGTGAGGTCGGTGGCAGAGTCACCACAAACTTGTGGCCATTCTCAGAAGTAGATAATACTGATGGCGCTAAGAAAGAACTTATAGAGATATTCGAGGGTGCTGTTCCATTTGATACGCCCAAGCCTACACGTCTGATTGACCGTATTCTTGAAATCGCTGTTGAACCTGGCGACATAGTTATGGATTGCTTCGCAGGTAGTGGCACTACAGCTCACTCTGTGCTGAAGGCAAATCTGAAAGATGGCGGCGATAGGAAGTTTGTGTTGTTAGAGGTAGATGCTGATATTGTAAAAACTACCCAAGAAAGAGTCCAACGCGCCATTAGTGGGTACGAATATACAGGAACAAAAACGGAACGCATTTATGAAAAGAAACTCAATGCCAACACGTTGAAACGCATAACAGATTATTACGAAGATGCTAAGCAAACTTACGAACAAGCCAAAGCGTCTGACAATTATACTGATGTACATCAGCCAACGGTGAAAGATAATAATCTGGTGGTAGAAGCAGAGAAGTATTACGATGGGCTTCGCGATGGTTTGGGAGGAGGTTTCGATTTCATGGAACTGGGTGCCCCAATCTTTAAGGATGGTACAAAGATGCTGAATGAAGATGTGGGCGAATCAGAACTACGTCGCTATGTATATTATACAGAAACACATCAACCATTGATGCAGACACGCTCAGAAGATTATCCCTATTGGCTCGACGATTATCAGGGCGTAGGCTATTACTTCTATTACGAAGCAGACCAGCCCACAACCTTGTCTAACGAAACACTATTAAATGTGGTGAAGGGGCGTATGGACGGTGGTCTGATTGTATATGCTGACCTCTGTGAATTCTCTGACGATGAATTAGAACAAATGGGTATCACATTCCGTCAGATACCAAGAGATATTCGTAGATTCTAAAAACAACGAAAGATGAAGCTAAAGACCTATCAGAAAGAAGTGCTGGCAGACCTGAAGAATTATCTGGAGCATTTGCGCAAGTCGAATGATTTGCGAGAGGCTTTCCGTCAGCACTGGCTCGACAGGAGCATAGATCCACATACGAAGAACAACGACCTGTTGCATGCTTACAACAATTCGTTAGCACCAGGCATCCCCAACGTAACGCTGAAAGTACCTACGGCTGGTGGTAAGACTTATATCGCGGCCAACGCTCTGCCTCTCATATTCGACTACCTGCCCCAAGAACAGCCTCGTGTAGTTGCGTGGTTCGTACCTAGCGACTCTATACGCGAACAGACATTACGTAATCTGCAAACACCAGGCCATCCATATTATGAAGCGCTTCAAAGTTATTGTGGCAACTTGGTGGTTGAGGGTAAGGAAGAAGCACTAATGGGAACGGGTCTAAGTCCAACAGCTGTTAATGACCAGTTGACAGTCTTAGTGCTGTCTGCTCAAAGCTTTGCCACAAAAGAACGAGACGATTTGCTTTCTTGGCGACAAAATGCATTCTTTGCACAATGGGATGGACACTACCACTATAGTACAGAACAGCGTATAGAAGGGGCTGATGAACTGAGTCTTATTCAATGGTTGGCTTGGCAACGTCCTGTTTGCGTGGTAGACGAAAGCCATAACTTTGGATCAGATATGCGAACAGAAATGCTTCGTTTGTTGAATCCGTCGTTCATACTAAACCTGACAGCTACTCCTAAACCAGATGCCAACATTGTAAGCTTTGTGGATGCAGGAAAGTTGAAAAAAGAATCGATGGTGAAACTGCCTGTAGTTCTTTACAATATGGAAAGCGTAGATGATGTGATAGCCAATGCCATCCTTTGGCAGAAAACGCTGGAACGTCATGCTATACAGGCACAAAGACAGAATAATGGCCATTATATCCGTCCAATAGTGTTATTACAAGTGGAGCCGCGAACTGGCCAGGAGAATGCCAACTATGAGCTTGTAATGCAGACCTTATTAGACAATAATATACCCAGGGAACAAATCAAGTATAAATTGGCTGAGCCATTGAACGAACTTAAGAATATTGATCTGTTGGCTTCAGATTGTCCTGTACGTTATATCATCACTGTTAATGCGCTGAAAGAAGGTTGGGATTGCCCATTTGCCTACATCCTTGCAGCCTTGTCAAATCGAACATCCCCCATCGATGTTGAGCAAGTGTTGGGAAGAATCCTAAGACAGCCTAATGCACGTCGAAGTAGTGACCCATTGCTGAATGAAAGTTATGTGCTTACATCAAAACAGGACTTTCATGATGCTGCAGAAGCTGTCATCCGTTCTCTACAGAAATCTGGCTTCAGCCGCCGTGACTATAGATTGGCTAAAACAGAGCCGCCTAAAGTTAAGACAGAAGACCCTAAGCCAGATCCATCTGTACAAGAACCTTCTTTCTTTGGAAACGTTGGGGAAGCGTTAAACACCACATCTGAGGGTGTTGCAGCACGACTTGCTGCTGCATCTGTTGCAGATGGTACTTTCGAGGAGATTGCTATCCAGCAAGGAGAGCAATATAATGAGGAAACAAACCAGCAGACAGGGAACAACGATTTAAAGTCTATGATTAATACCTATCCCATGCGCCAAGATGTGAGTGAAGTTGCAAAGGCCATTCGCATCCCATTGTTCTCTATTGAGAATAAGAATATCAATGACTTGATGCCAGAGCCTCATATTCTGCTGACGGAAGAGAAGTTGAACAAGGGCTTCAATCTGTTAGAGCAAGACACAAAGGTATCACTGACTGATTCACAGTCTGGTGTTGTCAGCATTGACCTGAAAGACGGTGGCGACGGTCAGTTCACACCAAAACGTACTACTGTAAACGAGTCTGTACTAAACAGTCTTCGCCAAACATTTGCGTCTTTTTCTCCAGAAATGAAACGGTCACAACTGACGGAAATCATTGTTAACAAACTGCACTATAACAGCATTCAGCGTAATGACCTTGTAGAGTATGTAAAACGTGCTTTAGCGAAATATAATGGTGAACAGCTTTCTGACTTCTACCTTACAGCCAAGAAGACGGCAGAAGTGTTCACGGAGAAGATTGACGACTTGTTAGAAATCTACAGACTGGAGCAGTTGAAGAGATGGCTTCATGCCCGCTATGTGCAAATGAATTGCTATTGGGAATTTCCCTTAGAGCAAAATGTGGCATCAGTATGGGATAGTCTTGATAAAAGTCTGTATATAGCCGAGGAACATGCCAGCACTTTTGAAGAGGGTATCATGGCGAGAATTGCGGCAGAAGATAACGTACTGTTCTGGCATCGTAATACCCAAAACAAGCGTAGCACCTTTACTATTAATGGCTTTAAACGACATCAACCAGACTTCATTGTAGTGTTGAAGAGTGGCGATGTACTGTTGATTGAAACTAAGGGTAAGCCATACATGAACGAAGACAGCAAACGTAAGGCAGAACTTGGTAGAATATGGGAAGAGTATGCCAATAGGAATGGAGGAAAGTTCCATTATTACATGGTATATCAGGCAGAGTATGGTGCTGATAATGCTGTGAGTGTAGCTGAACTCATTGAACAAATCCGTCTTTTTAAATAAGCTCATATGATTATTGCCAAGGCTCTTTATTACATGACCTCAGAGAAAGCATCAAAGCTGAATTGGAAGCGTATGACCCACGATTTCAATGAGGCTTCTATTGATGCTTTCATTGATATGCAGAACAACAGACAGGATAAGTTGTCAGTCTGCGACATGATACTAAGCGCCTTGAAGAACGACACCCAAAAGCACATCCATGAGGCTGAGATTGAGAGTAAATTGCTGCTGATTCGCAAGATGATAGAGAATGGTGTCTATTCGCCTTACAGAGAAATAGAACGCCTGACAAAAGAGAATGATGTTAAGGACAAGCAGATAACGGAGTTAATGACTCAGTTGGAGGCGGCTAAAGACAATGGCGATGAACTAAAGGAGGAAGAACTGCTGACAAAGATTGTGCAGCAATCCATCCGTTTAGGTGTTGAAGTTACTACTCATGTTGATCATGTGCTGAGAAAGGTTTATTGGGGTACAAACAAGTTCCCCAAACACTTTGAATGGCTGGATGAATACATCGCCCATCCAGAATCGCAGAGTTCCATTTTTGAGGCTATACAAGCACAAACTGAGGCATTGAAGGAAATAGCAAAGATGCCTAAGCAACAGTTCACTGTCTATCCTCAGGCTGGAAGTACGGCGAATTTGGGCTGCCAGATGCAGAGTCCTGAATTTAAGGTGATACCACCATCGAAGGAACAACAGCCGGCATTGGAGAGCAATAAAGAGGGTGACGAGGACGTTTAATAAATAAGGAAGATATGGAAGAAAAGAATAAAGATATAGTGATTGACGGCCAGCAGGAAACCTTGCTGTTCCAAGATGTCTGTTCTATCATAGAACATGGGCGTCAGCAGGCTTATGGTAGTGTAAGTCATATTGCCATTGCCACATATTGGAAAGTTGGCAAACGCATAGTAGAAGAAGAACAGAATGGAGAGAAGCGAGCTGCTTATGGTATTGGGCTTATGAAGAATCTCTCAGAGAGTTTAGTCCCTGTTTATGGTAGAAACTATAGCAAACGAAACCTTGATTATTACAAGAAGTTCTATCTACTTTTTCCTGAGCCAGAAAAAGTGAACACGTGTGTTCACAATCTTGAATGGTCTCATATTCGTCGTGTTCTGTCGGTAACAAGTCCAGAAGCTAGATGGTGGTATTTAGAGAATGCCTCAAAAGGTATGTGGAGCGTACGAGAACTTGATAGAAACATCTCGTCGCAATATTTCGAGCGTCGCTTGGCTGCTCAACTTCCTGCCAATGCAGAAGACCTTCCTACATTGTCGGATAAAGATCCGCTGGAGTACATCAAGAATCCAGTGGTGGCTGAGTTTATGGGATTTCGTCGTGATTCTATCTATTCAGAATCAGAATTGGAACAAGCCCTAATTGATAATCTTGAAAAATTTATTCTGGAATTAGGACGTGGTTTTGCTTTCGTAGAACGCCAACAGCATATTGTGACCCAGACTTCAGACTTCTACATAGACCTGGTATTTTACAATTTCAAGATGAAACGTTTCGTCATCTTCGAGTTGAAGACTCATCGCCTTACTCATCAAGATATTGGTCAACTGGATATGTATGTCCGTATGTATGATGACCTTGTAAAAGGTGAAGATGATCAGCCCACCATCGGTGTCTTACTTTGTACAGATACTGACAATACAATTGCACGTTATTCCGTATTGAATGATAGTGACCAACTCTTTGCAGCCAAATACATGACGTATATGCCTACTGAAGAGGAATTGCGCCGTGAGATTGAGCAGCAGAAGGAATTCTACCGTTTGCAACATAAGGAGGATAAAGACGATGGACGATAAGGATAATAAACAGCAGCAGGCACCCATAAACGTGTGGGGTGTTGCTAATATCGGCTGTACGATAGAGAATCCCACGTACCAGACGCTGGTAGTACCACCTGAAGAGCAAAAGGCTCAGGAGGCTGAGATCGTTGAAGAAGAGAAGAAGTCCAAGGCTACTGGTGGCGGTAGGCCCAAGAAGTCGGGCACCAGAATCAGCAAGGCCT
>JAEEGG010012499.1_pt1 | contig 18300 bp, 16 predicted proteins | sample 9134161 | NCBI WGS metagenome assembly JAEEGG01 (sample SAMN16246543, study PRJNA631951) | gut metagenome | biome: gut microbiome; feature: rumen; material: CR-attached | host: Bos | place: Iran: Karaj | collected 2018-10 | reverse complement strand
ATGCTAAAGAAGAATTTGAAAAATTAAACAAATAAAAAATCCAAAATTAGAAAATTATGAACGCAAAACAAACCATCGAGGCCGGTAAGGCCATCCTCGGAATCGAATTCGGTTCCACACGTATCAAGGCCGTCCTTATTGATCAGGAGAACAAGCCCATTGCTCAAGGCTCGTTCGAGTGGGAAAACCAGTTGGTCGACGGACTCTGGACCTATTCTATCGACATCATCTGGAAAGGTCTGCAAGACTGTTATGCCGACCTGCGTGCTGACGTCAAGAAACAGTATGATTGCGAAATTGAGAACCTTGCCGCCATCGGCTTCTCAGCTATGATGCACGGCTACATGGCTTTCAACGAAAAGCAGGAAATCCTCGTGCCCTTCCGTACTTGGCGCAACACTAATACGGGTAAGGCTGCTGCCGAGCTCTCCAAGCTCTTCAACTACAACATCCCCCTGCGTTGGAGCATCTCACACTTGTACGAGTGCATCCTTGAAGGTAACGAGCACGTGAAGGACATCAAGTTCCTGACCACTCTTGCCGGTTATGTTCATTGGCAGGTGACGGGCGAGTTCGTTTTGGGTGTTGGTGATGCTTCGGGCATGATTCCTGTTGACCCAGCCACCAAGACTTACGACGCCACGATGGTCAAGAAGTTCGACGAGCTGATTGCTCCAAAGGGCTATTCATGGAAGTTGCTCGACATCCTTCCCAAGTCGCTCGTTGCTGGTGAAAACGCTGGTCAACTGACGGCAGAAGGTGCCAAGAAGCTCGACGTCAGCGGTCACTTGAAGGCTGGCGTTCCCGTTTGTCCTCCAGAGGGCGACGCTGGTACAGGTATGGTAGCCACCAACGCTGTCAAGCAGCGTACAGGTAACGTTTCAGCAGGTACTTCTTCATTCTCGATGATTGTATTGGAAAAGCCGCTGAGCAAGCCCTACGAGATGATTGATATGGTGACCACGCCTGACGGTAGCCTCGTGGCTATGGTTCATTGCAACAACTGTACCTCAGACATCAACGCCTGGGTAGGTTTGTTCAAGGAGTATCAGCAGTTGCTCGGCATTCCCGTCGATATGAACGAGCTCTACGGCAAACTGTTCAACAAAGCCCTCGAAGGCGATACCGACTGCGGCGGTCTGATGGCTTACAACTACGTGTCTGGTGAGCCCGTTACAGGTCTTGCCGAGGGTCGTCCGATGTTTGTGCGTTCAGCCAACGACAAGTTCAACCTTGCCAACTTCATGCGCGCCCACCTCTATGGAGCTATCGGTGTGCTGAAAATTGGTAACGACATCCTGCTGAAGGAAGAGAAGATTAAGGTAGATCGCATCACTGGTCACGGTGGTTACTTCAAGACCGCCGGTGTCGGTCAGCGCATGTTGGCTGCTGCCCTGAACTCGCCTATCAGCGTGATGGAGACTGCTGGCGAAGGTGGTGCCTGGGGTATTGCTCTCTTGGCTGGCTACCTGATTAACAAGAACGGCAAGAATCTGGCCGACTATCTGGAACAGGTGGTCTTTGCAGGCAACACGGGTGTTTCTATTGCTCCCACTGCCGAAGACGTTGCAGGCTTCGAGAAGTATATCGAGAACTACAAGCGCTGTCTGCCTATTGAGCAGGCTGCTGTTGACAACAAGTAGGCTTGAGCATTACGTTAATTAAATGATGCCGCTGGCCCTCAATCTTAGAGAGTCAGCGGTATTTTAGTTTAGCGGCACTAAACCGTGAGTTTAGCGGTAGTAAACTTGAGGTTTACCGGTACTAAACTTGAGGTTTACCGGTACTAAACTCGAAGCTTAAAGTTCACGTGAACTATCGATGGTCTTAAAGATGGTCATGATAGACTTTGCAGAAGACGTACGATTCTGAAAATAAGAGCGATACTCCTGAGGCACGGTCTTGCCGCTATAGACATCCTTGAAGGGCTCGCCATCCTTTGCACGCGACTTGATATTTACATCAATGAGTTTGCCCTGATTGAAGTAGAAACGGTATTCACGTTGGAACACATCACCATAATCGGACTCTAAGCCGTAAATGAACTGGATGCGGCCCTGCTTGTCGTAAAGATACTCTTCGTAGAACTGGCGCACGGCGAAGTTATACTTCTTGGTGGCGAAGTCAAGGTAGAGGTCGTCGTATATCTGCTCGTCACTCTTCTTGTCCTCGCGGTACATCATCTGGATGGTCTCCTCATGATAGCCCGTAGCTGGCAGGTTCTGCTTCACCACGACGCTAAACATCTGCGGAACAGGATAGACATCGCCAGTCTTATTCAGTTCGTCGTACATTTTCAATTGTTCCTTCACGGCAGCATAATGTTCGCGGATAGCTTTTTTGGCATCCTGAGCCTGAGCCGGATGTGCCATGAAGCACATCGTCAGCAGCACCATCATTGTTGTTCGTACAATCTGTCTCATATCTGTTAAAGGTTTAAAGATTGTGCAAAATTAGTGATTATCGCACAAAATACCAAATTTTATTTGGCTTTTCGCTATAATTACATTAACTTTGCACGGCAAAAACTAAGTGACAATGGATATTGAAGCCAGTTTAAGACAAAGGATACTGATACTCGATGGAGCCATGGGCACTAAAATTCAGTCGTTAGAACTGACGGCTGACAGCTACCATCAAGGCCGCTTTCAAGAGTGGCCCGTCAGCCTTGTGGGCAACAACGACGTGCTTTGCCTGACGGCTCCCGACAAGATAAGAAGCATTCACGAACAATATATCGAGGCTGGTGCCGACATCATCTCCACCAATACTTTCTCGGCCAACCGTATCAGTCAGAAAGAGTACGGTTGTGATGCTTTTGCCCGCGAGATGGCATTGGAAGGAGCCCGCATTGCCAGACAGGCTGCCGACGCTTTCAGCCATCATCCATCATCCATCAACCATCAGCCATCATCCATCAGCCATCATATTTACGTTGCAGGCTCAATGGGTCCGACTTCCAAGTCCCTTTCATTAGCCTCCAACATGAACGAACCAGGACTGCGTAACGTAACGTTCGACGAGATGGCCGCTGCCTACGAAGAGCAGGCTGAGGCATTGATAGAGGGTGGCGCAGACCTGTTGCTGTTGGAGACCTGCTTCGATGCACTAAACGCTAAGGCTGCCATCTACGCTATCGAACGCATCAACGAGCGTCGAGGCATTGAGATACCTCTGATGGTGTCGGCTACTATCAACGACCGTAGCGGACGCACGCTGACTGGTCAGACCTTAGAGGCCTTCTATGTCAGCATTGCCCACTACCCTCGCCTGCTGTCGTTTGGACTGAACTGCTCGTTTGGCGTCACAGACCTGCGTTCCTTCGTCGAACAGTTGTCGAGCCGCATCCCCGTTTTCCTCTCACTATATCCAAATGCTGGTCTGCCTAACGAAATGGGCGAATACGACGAATTGCCAGCCTTTACAGCCAGCCATCTGCGCAAAATGGCAGAAGACGGTCTGCTGAACATCGCTGGTGGATGTTGCGGCACTACCGAAGAACACGTCCACGCCATCAGCAAAGCACTTAGTGGCATCAAGCCTCGACAGATTCCTGAGCGCAACGAACGCATGTGGCTATCAGGACTGGAGTCGTTGTTGGTTGACAAAAAGACGCAGAACTTTACGAATGTCGGCGAACGCACCAATGTGGCCGGCTCCAGAAAGTTTGCCCGACTCATTGCCGAGAAGAAATACGACGAGGCACTCTCCGTAGCTCGTCATCAGATTGAGGGCGGCGCACAAATCATCGACATCAATATGGATGATGCGATGCTCAATAGCCGCGAGGAGATGCAGACGTTCTGCCGCTATATAGCCAACGATCCTGCTGTTGCCCGTGCCGTGATGATGATTGATTCATCAGACTGGGCGACCATCTTGACAGGTTTGAAGAATGCTCAGGGCAAGTGTATCGTCAATTCGATTAGTCTGAAGAATGGTAAGGAAGATTTCATCCGTAAGGCAAAGGAACTGAGAAAGTTTGGAGCTGCGGTGGTGGTGATGGCCTTCGACGAAGAGGGTCAGGCAACGACCTACGAACGCAAGATAGACATCGCCTCGCGCGCGTATAATATATTAATAGGTATAGGATTCCCTCCGCAGGACATCATCTTCGACGTGAACATCCTTTCAGTTGGTACGGGTTTGAAGGAACACCAAGCCTATGGTGTGGATTTTATTCGTGCCGTTGGCTGGATTAAGCAACACCTGCCCTTAGCAAAGACAAGTGGTGGTGTGAGCAACCTGTCGTTCAGTTTCCGTGGTAACAACAAGGTGCGCGAGGCCATGCACTCCGTCTTCCTCTATCATGCCATTCGCGAAGGTCTGGATATGGCCATCGTCAATCCAGGCATGTTGCAGGTATATGATGACATCGAACCCTCGTTGCTCAAAGCTGTCGAGGATGTCATCCTGAATACTGACGACGAAGCCACAGAACGCCTGATAGCCCTCGCAGCTGCTGTGCTCGCCAGTTCGGCTGGCGATTCCAACGACTCTACTGCGGAAACACAAGATTCCTGGCGCAACAAGTCTATCGAAGACCGTCTGCAGTATGCTCTCACTAAGGGCATCACCGATTATCTCGCCGAAGACATCCCTGAGGCATTGGCAAAATACGGACGGCCCATTAATGTCATAGAGCAACCCCTAATGCAGGCAATGGAACACATCGGCCAGTTGTTTGGCGAAGGCAAGATGTTCCTGCCTCAAGTGGTAAAATCGGCCAAGGTGATGAAGGATGCCGTTGCCATCTTGCAGCCCTACATCGACGCAGAACGTGAAGGAGAAAAGTCACAACGACCTTGCGTCATCTTAGCTACAGCCAATGGCGACGTACACGACATCGGAAAGAATATCGTAGGCATCGTGTTGGGCTGTAATGGTTTCGAAGTCATTGACTTAGGCGTGATGGTGCCCAACGAAAAGATATTGGAGGAAACGTTGAAGCGCAAGCCCTGCCTGGTAGGACTCAGCGGACTCATCACACCATCGCTGAAGGAGATGGAGATGCTGTGCCAACTCTTCCAACGTGAAGGTTTACAGGTACCAATCGTGGTTGGTGGTGCCACTACCTCGGCTGTCCATACGGCAGTAAAAATGGCACCGCTTTACGACGGTTGTGTCGTTTATGGTGGCGATGCCTCGCAGACATCTTTATTGGCCAAGCATTTGCAGATGGACAAAGCAACGACGATTGCACAGATCAAGGCCGACCAGAAGACCATCCGCGAAGCCTACGAAGAACATCATGCCCCTCTGACACCTTACGCAGAGGCCAACGAACGTGCCCCTCACTTCGCCCATCACCCTTTGGACATCATCCATCACCCATCATCCCTCATCCCTCAGCCCTCAGACATCCTGCCCCTCATCGACTGGCGCATGTTCCTGCTGTTCTGGGGCTTTAAGGGTGAAACATTGCAACAGCTGCTGGTGAACCCAGAGGCTGAGCGAACACTACAGGAAGGCAAACAATATCTGCAGCGTGCCATCGAACAAAACAGCATAGAGATGAAAGCCGCGCTGGATTTCGTTCCTGCAACTCGTCGCGGCAATGATATTGTACTGGACGACGGCACCCTGCTGCCCATGCTTCGCAGTCAGAGCAGCACGGGACATTATCTCTGTCTCTCCGACTTCTTCGACGAGACGGACGCAACGCCTATAGGTCTCTTTACAATTGTGGCCCGTCCCAAACAGCAACCTGCCGACGAAGCAGAAAAATTGATGAGTCATGCCCTCTGCGCCCGTCTGGCAGAAGCCTGCGCCGAATATCTGACATCATCCATCAGCCATCTGACATCAAACATCACTCCGCTTCGTGTCGCTTTCGGCTATGCCACTTGTCCAGACCACTCGCTGAAACGTATCGTCTTCGACCAGTTGGATGCTGAAAAGAAGCTGGACGTCACACTAACTGACCACTATTCCATACAACCCTCGACGGCCATTTGCGGCCTGCTCATCTGTCATCCCGATGCCCACTACTTCCCCGTAGGACGCATCGACGAAACACAATTGGCTGACTACTGCCAGCGACGTGGCATCAGCATCGCAGAGGGAGAACAATTACTCTCAAAACACATTCAAAAAAACAAATAATATGAAAGTCATCGACATTCTGAATAGTTCAAAGCAACCCTTTGCCAGCTTCGAGTTGGTGCCACCACTGAAAGGTAGTGACGTCACACGACTCTACGACAGCATCGACCCGCTGATGGAGTTTGAACCACCGTTCATCAACGTCACCTGCCATCGCGACGAGGTGGAATACGTGCCCAACAGCAATGGCACTTACACCAAGATGACGCTGGCCAAGCGACCCAGCACCATTGCCATCGTGGCTGCCATCTTGCGCCGTTATCAGCAATTGGAAATCGTGCCGCATGTCATCTGTGGCGGCGCTTCACGCTCCAAGGTAGAGAGTGAACTGCTCGACCTCCACTTCCTCGGCATTCAAAACGTCGTAGCCCTACGAGGCGACGCCATTCCTGGTCAGCGCTTCTTCATTCCTGAACCTGACGGTTTCAGTCACAGTTCAGAATTGGTAGGCATGATTCACAACCTGAACCAAGGACAGTATCTCGACCCTACGGTGAAGAACGGACTTTCCACTGACTTCTGCATCGGCGTGGCTGCCTATCCTGAGAAGCACTACGAAGCTGCCAACCTTGATACAGACATCCACAATCTGAAACGGAAGGTAGAGGCTGGTGCCGACTATATCGTCACACAGATGTTCTTCGACAACAATCAGTATTACCGTTTCGTTGAGAAGGTGCGCAAGGCAGGTATCACCGTGCCTGTCATTCCTGGTTTGAAACCCATATCCAGTCAGCGACAGATAGACCTGCTGCCCCGTTCGTTCCACATCGACATTCCACAGGCATTGGTCGGTGAGCTCAACAAGTGCAAGACCTCTGACGATGCCTATCAGGTTGGTATCGAATGGGCTGTTGAACAGAGCCGCGACCTTTTGGCAAATGGTGCTCCTGCTATCCATTATTACACAATGGCTAAGACGGACAACGTCCGCAAGATTGTGAAAGCTGTCTTTTAATAGATTTATCTGCAAAGGTGCAAAAAAGAGTCTGAAAGTTTTGGAAGTTCGGATTTTATTTTGTACCTTTGCAGTCGAATTTCCGAAAACATGACTCCACACTGGTGGAGCATTCTTTCCAGAGTTTTCTATTTTCAATCAAGAATTATTATTCACATTACTGTATATACTCACTATGTACACAAAGGAAGAATTAGAAAAACTGCCTATCCCCGAACTGATGGAGATAGCTGCAGATTTAGATGTTAAAGTGTCACAGGATGACGAATTGGAACACGTTATTTACGCCATCCTCGACAAGGCTGCTGAGAATTCGGCAGCAGGTGTCTCTACACCCAAACGCAAGCGCACGCGTATTACAAAGGATACAAGTAAGGTATTTACCGTCAACGGCACAGATGCCGAGAGCCTCGATACAAAAGCCACCAAGAAGGTAAAGAAGCCTTCACTCGACTCGCTGTTTGCAGAGCAGGAAGCTGCCGAACAGGAAGCTGCCAAGGCTGCAAAGGCCGACGCCAAGGAAGAAGTGGCTGAGAAGCCCGCTCCTAAGAAGCGTGGACGCAAGTCGAAGAAAGAGTTGGAAGCCATAGCCGCAGAGGAAGCTGCCCAAGCAACTCAAGCAGCTCAGGAGGCTCAAGCTACGGAAGCTGCCCTTGACTTTAAAGAGCAAGAGACGCCAGCAGAGACTGATGTTATTCCAGAAGCAGCACAGGCAACTACAGAGCAGCCTCAGGTGAACGAGGAGATGCTGAGCCAGTTACAAGAAAAGATGGGCCAGCGTAACCAAATAGAAAGCGAGGAACTGAGAGAAGACGAAGTTGGTGACGGTGTTTGGAGCGGCGATCCTGGTGACGGCACAGACTTCATCATCATGATGGACTTACCCATTGAGGACGAAGCAGCCATCCCTACTCTCGACATGTTCGACCGTCCCATGACGCAACAACCTGCTGCCGAGCCCGTGATGCCAATGGAGCGCACCATGCCTCGTACCAACGACACATTCGACTTCGAAGACCTGATTAACGGTAACGGTGTGCTGGAGGTCTTGCAGGATGGTTACGGTTTCCTGCGTTCCAGCGACTATAACTACCTCTCGTCACCTGACGATATCTACGTGGCACCCCAGCAAATCAAGAAATATTCGCTGAAGACGGGTGATGTGGTGGAATGCACCGTTCGCCCACCCCACGACAATGAGAAATATTTCGCCATGTGCAATGTGATGGCCATCAACGGACGTCAGCCTCACGAGGTACGCAACCGTGTAGCCTTCGAGCACTTGACACCATTGTTCCCTGACGAGAAGTTCACGCTCTGTGGCGACAAGGCGACCACCAATCCTTCGGTACGCATCGTCGACCTCTTCGCCCCTATCGGAAAGGGACAGCGTGCACTGATTGTTGCCCAGCCTAAGACTGGTAAGACCATCCTCATGAAGGATATTGCCAACGCCATTGCAGCCAATCATCCTGAAGCATACATCATGATGCTGCTCATTGACGAGCGTCCTGAGGAGGTGACAGATATGGCCCGTACGGTAAATGCCGAAGTCATTGCCTCGACATTCGACGAGCCTGCCGACCGTCACGTCAAGATTGCAGGTATCGTGTTAGAGAAGGCCAAGCGTATGGTAGAATGCGGACACGACGTGGTCATTTTCCTCGACTCCATCACGCGTCTGGCTCGTGCCTACAACACGGTTAGCCCTGCCAGTGGTAAGGTGCTTACCGGTGGTGTTGACGCCAATGCACTCCAGAAGCCCAAGCGCTTCTTCGGTGCAGCCCGTAACATTGAGGGAGGCGGTTCGCTGACCATCATTGCCACAGCCCTGACGGATACAGGTTCAAAGATGGATGAGGTCATCTTCGAGGAGTTCAAGGGTACAGGTAACTCGGAACTTCAACTCGACCGTATGCTCGCCAACAAGCGTATCTATCCTGCTGTCAACTTGGTATTGTCATCGACACGTCGCGACGATTTGTTACAGGATCAGACCACGCTCAACCGCATGTGGATTATCCGCAAGTTCATTGCAGAAATGAATCCTATCGAGGCGATGAATACCGTTCGCGACCGTCTGGTACAGACACATTCCAACGAAGAATTCCTGCTGTCAATGAACGGCTAAGCAATAATAACCCGCCTTGCTTATCAAACAACCTCAGAGAGCCTTACAACTTTCTGAGGTTATTTGTTTATTCTCGTTTCTGAGCGTCATTTCAACATTGATATAAATTAATAATTTGCATGTCAATGTTATGTTTTTTCTGTTTGTTCATGGTGGCTTGAAATAATAACACTACCTTTGTGCGCGTTAACAATAGCATGGCGATTGAATGTCTCGTGGTGAGACAGCTGTGCTTCAAAATGGAAAAATATGTATAGATTAGCTAAGACAACATGCCTTGTGTGCATGTTATTGATGTTAATCCCAATGAATGCTTCGGCAGGGATTAAGGGGAAAAAGGCCTCACGATTCGACTGGACTCCCGTTATCAACGCGATTATCGAAGTGGAAAGTGAGGGCAATGCGAAAGCCGTAGACAAGAGCGGCAAGTCGTGTGGATGTTTGCAGATTACACCAATACTGGTGAAGGAATGTAACCGCATTCTTAATCTGCGAAAGAGTAGCAAACGCTATTCGATGAAGGATCGTTTCAGCGTGAGCAAGTCAAAGGAAATGTTTCTTTTGTATCAGTCATTCTACAACCCTAAAAATGATGTGGAACTGGCTATTCGCTCATGGAACGGTGGTATCAACTTCACCAAACGGGGGACGCAAAAGTACTACCAGAAGGTGATGAGCAAATTGAAGTAGAATATTTAGTTAGAATCAATTGTTGAAGTGGCTTTCTGCGAAAAAGCCACTTTTTCTATTTTGTCACCAAAGAGACGCAAGAATTCACTCTCAAAGTTGGGCGTCAGTACACCCTTCCCCATTGCATCACGAATCTCCTGCATCGTCCAAAACCTACCGCCATCCAGTTCCTCAGCCGATGGCCGTATCTCACCGTCATAGACAGTACGGTTCACATATACCAGTTCCTTCTCGCGTTTACTTTCAAAGACATACTTGCCAATGGGTTCAGGCTCGAAGTCGGTGATACCCAACTCTTCGCGCACTTCACGGCGTAAGGCGTCTTCTGGGGTCTCACCGTAGTCAATATGTCCTCCAACGGCAGTATCCCACTTCCCTGGTTGTATGTCTTTCCAGTCAGGCCGACGTTGCAGATAGATGTCGCCATTGGAGTTGAACACATGAAGATGAACGACGGGGTGTAACAGCTTGGAGCCACTATGACATTCACCTCGCGTGGCAGAGCCAATCACATTCCCAGCTTCGTCTACTATCGGGAACTTCTCTTCTTGATTATCCATATCATTTTCAAATTAAAATCTGAGTGCAAAAATAATAAATAATTCAATGTAAAACAAGCTTTTGGGGGATATATTCCAAATTAATTTTAGCTTCAAATCCATAAACCGCATATAATCAGATACGCTTGATGACTATGACTATCAACGGTTGAGCATAGGAAGTACCACAAAGGAAGAAACATTTCAAGCTACAAACGAGAATGCTATGGTTCCTGAACAACAATGGCATTCTCTATCGTGAGGATGGTTCGAAACGACTGGCTGATAACACCCTCGTGGCCCTGACGCTGATGATTGCTGAAAGTAAGACGGAAGATGGAAGAAGAAAGATGGCTGATGTAGGGGGGATCCTTCGGACAACTTTGGACACAATTTTCCCGTTTTGTCGCAAAATCTGGCGACTGTCGCAACAACATCAGAAAGATTTCAGCCGTTTTCTTGTTTCCTTCAGAATCTCGCCGTAACTTTGCACCAGACAAAAGAACAAAACCGCGATTAAGCGAACGAAGAGCTGAATAAATTTCAAGCTATTCTGAGCGAAGCGGTTTCGAGCGAAGCTCAAAGCGCTGTTCATTACTCATTAGAAATAGTTATATAGTTTTTTTCATACATAAATTGGTTTTAGTTATTAATTAGTAGTTTTTTCATTGATTTTGGTTTTAGGTTAGTAAACACATAGGCCTCGCAGAGAATGCGGGGCCTATGTGCATCATTAATTGATTCGAACACTTGAAAGTTTCTTGGCTTTGGCTTCTGACGTCTTGGACAGTTCACCCTTCAGGTATTCTTCTATTATCAGTCCTGCCATCGGTGCTGCCATGTCGGCACCAAAACCGCCATGCTCCACATAGACGCTGACGGCAATCTTCGGATTGTCCATTGGTGCAAAAGCGATAAAGACGGAATGGTCTTTGCCAGGATTCTCCACGGTTCCTGTCTTGCCACAAATCGGATAGGTGGTCTTGATACTTGTAGCCGTACCTTTCTCTACTGCCATGCGCATACCTTCTATCACTGGAGCGTACGCCTCTTTCTTCACTTTTGTCTCACGTTTCTTCAAGTAACGCTCGTTCTTCGTATCCTTATGGATATGGGGCACAAAATACCAACCGCGATTGGCTATGGTAACAGCGAGGTTGCAGAGCTGCAGGGGCGTACAGGTTACATCCCCCTGCCCCATGCCTGCCCACCAGATGGTCTTGCCGTCCCAACCGTTCTTATAACGACGGTTCAGATAGTCGGCACCTGCCAGCAGGCCGCCTTGCTCGCCTTGGATGTCGATATGCATCGGACCGCCAAGCCCCATCGACTGCATGTAACTGCGCCATGTAGTAATGGCTTCGTCCTTAGTCTCGTACATGAAATCGTCGTTAATCATCGAGGCAAAGGTCATCAGAAACCAGGTATTGCACGACTGCGCCAAGGCGTCCTTCAAGGCCAGTGGCGAACGGTGTTTGTGACACCCCACCTTGATATTGCCATCGGTGACTCCGTCAACGCACGCTACGGTGGTCTGTGGTGTAACGATGCCTTCTGACAACAGCGTCAAGGCCTGTGCGGTCTTGAAGGTGGAACCAGGTGCCTGTGGTTTGCCAATGGCTTGGCGAACATCACTACCCTGAGGGGTGTTGGTGGCTAAACAGAGTATCTCACCATTGGCTGGATTGATAGCCACGATGCTGCCTGTCTTGCCTTTCAGCAAACGCTCTCCAAGTTTCTGCAACATCGGACGGATGGTCAGCTGTCCGTCGTCCGGCAATTCTTGCGCACTGACTGTATTCCATAAGGTGAAACACAAAAGCGCCACAATGGTCATAAAGGTCTTGAGGGACTCTTCGTGCCCTGTCAAGGCAGCAAACGGTGCAAACTGAGCTGCACGATTCCACATTGACATCTGGGGATGACGCTTTGACACGTGATGTGGGAGATTGATGATATCGTCGTAATTATCCATAACTCTTAATTCTTAACTCTTAACTACGCTTTGTGTCCTCCTATCTGTTGGTTACGTTCTTTGGCGGTAGCTCCTTCAGAGTAGTTGAGTCCCCTAAGGATAGCGTTCTTGCCAAAGCGCTGTTTGATTTTGAGTTGGGCTTCCTGTAACCTACGTTCTTTATCCAGACGGGCTTGTTCTTCCTGCTTTTGCTTTTCCAATGTTTCGTAGTCGGTGAACAAGTCCAGTTGCTGGGGTTCTTCGTGCTGGGCTGCAACGGCTGACTCTGGTACCACGCGGTTGACAGAGATATTCAGTCGACGGATGAGCAGATCAGGATTGACCAGACGGTCAAAGAGTTCTGCAGCTGTTGTCATCATCAGGCGTGATGAAGATGTAGGTTTGTCGAAGTTCGACGTGCCATGAGCATGCTTGGGCACTGGCTTTCCATAATAGTTGGTGGTAATCTCGCCATGATACTTTTCGCGTATCTCTGGGCGAGTCAGGCACTCAGCATCATAGCCAACCGTCAGCACGATCTGGTCTGTCACCATCCGCTTGGATACCAAGTTGAGGGCCATACCTTCAGCCATCTCCTGTATCACCACACGGGCTTTCTGGAAGGTGTAGGGCTCTTGCAGCACCTGACCGTTGCTGAAGGAGTTGGTCTCAGGGCGATACGCTTTCACATCAGCTATGGTACATGGTTCCCAGCCCCAGGCATGGTCAATCAGCAGTTCGGCATTGACGCCGAATAGCCGATAGAGGAGTTCCTCATTCTGTATGGAAGTTCGAGCTATCTTACCCATAGTGTCGATACCATACATTGCCAACTTGTTGGCGATACCTTTGCCCACACGCCAGAACTTGGTAAGGGGTCGATAGTCCCATAGTTCACGACGGAACGACATTTCGTCGAGTTCAGCTATACGGACGCCATCCTTATCGGCAGGAATTTTCTTGGCTACAATATCCATCGCTACCTTGCAGAGATACATATTGGTGCCAATGCCAGCCGTTGCCGTGATACCTGTCTGCTTCAGTACGTCGCGTATCATGGTCATGGCCAGTTCGTGAGCTGTCATTTTGTAAGTACTTAGGTAGGCCGTAACGTCCATAAACACCTCGTCGATGCTATAGACGTGGATATCCTCAGGAGCAATGTACTTCAGATATATGCTGTACACCCTGCTGCTGACCTCGATATAATGTGACATCTGTGGTGGAGCAGCGATATAGTCCACAGCCCAATCAGGATGTTTTTTCAAATCCTGGTCATAGACGGACTTTCCAGTAAGTCGGCGCTGGGGTGACTGCATCTGACGCTGGTAGTTCACTTCACGGAGTTTCTGAACGACCTCAAACAGTCGGGCACGCCCACCAATGCCGTAGGCTTTCAGACTGGGCGATACGGCCAGACAGATGGTTTTCTCCGTCCGGCTGACATCGGCCACCACCAAGTTCGTGGTCAACGGGTCAAGCCCTCTGTCCACGCACTCTACCGAAGCGTAAAACGACTTCAGATCGATGGCAATGTATGTCCGCTGTGCCTCTTGCATCCTGCGTTCATTCTGTTATACGCTACAAAATTACATAAAAACTTCATTTTTTATGCTTAAATGAAGAATATTTCGTAACTTTGTGCCCAATTATTAAGATACTTTAATGATATAAGAAGCAATAATCAAAATGAAGAAAATCGTTTTTATGATGCTTGCCCTTGTGGGGTTGACAGCAAGCGCACAGGGTATTAAGAGCGGTTCCAAGTGGAACATCAGCAATCTGGTCTATGAGGCCAAAGTCAATATTGACAAAACCATTACCTTCACTGCTATGGCTGAAGGTGAAGAGCTGGCTTTCCGTCTGACGCCCAACTATAGCAAGAAAAATGAGTATGTCCTCACGGAGGAACTGAATGCTGACGGCTTCAATCCTTTCAGCAAGACTCCTCGTGCCAAATACATCGAGAAAGAAGGATGGAAACTGATTTGTCTGTATGACCTGAAGGGCAATCTGCATAATGTGCTCGACGGCTCTTTCTTTGGCGATGGCGAGAAAGTGGCTATGGGCAAGTGGATGGAGCAGATCATGGGTAAATACATCGATAGCTATGGTGACACGCTGGAGATTGGTCATGAAACCATCTACGAGAAAGGCGTGGCTCGTGCTGAATACAAGAATATCGCCTTCAACGGTACAGTCACAGGCGTACTCCGTATCAGCGGACTCACCGACCTTGAAGGAATGTGGGAGGCTGTGCAGACACTCGACGGACTGAGACTCTTCGAGGTGGAGCAGGACGAATACGGTATGTTCAAGCGTAAGAATCAGCAGAAGACGCTGAGTTGGGTGAATACAGAGCCGCGCTTTGGCTATGCCAACCGCGTCCTACTGAATGACAAGCAGTTCCGCAAGATGAAGAAATCAACCCTCCGCGTCATGCGTAACTCTATCTTAGCAAAACACGGCTATATGTTCTCATCGCGCGACTTGGTAGACTATTTCGGCAATCAGCCCTGGTTCAGCCCCCGACCCTCAAACGACGACGTCAATGATGAACTGTCGCTGGTGGAAAGGCTGAATATCGAATTAATCAAGTGTGAAGAAGCTACAGCTGACAAAGACCGTTATGTTACAGAACCTTATCTTGCAGAACCGCAGGAGGAAGCTTCAGAGCTGACTTATGCCAATATGAATGGTGTCTATGACAGCCTTGATGAGAACATGAACAGCGTGAGCCGTATCAGTCTGAATGCGGACGGCACTGCCTCGTGGTGCATGGTAGGAAGTCTTAACTATACGGAGTACACCTATAGGATTGAGGGGAATACCATCTGTATGAAAGCCAAGGGAGTGGATTCAGAGGAAGAATGCTATGAGTATGATTCCGACACCCGTACTTTGAAGAACGAGCAGGGTGCCGTCTATTATCGTCAGGTTGCCGAATGAGTAATCCGACAGTATGTTTGAAAATGAAATGAAAAAAAATAGCGCGGCATCGTGGTTGATGTCGCGCTGATGTTTTTTTTAGGTATACCAAATAGAGGGCATAGGTTTCTTTGCATTCGATTCAACCCGCTTCAGGTCGATCTTCGCTTTTTCTTGTTTGACTTCGTTTCTTATATTCATAATCGTTGAATTTAGTTTCTGCAAATATCGGAAATATTTTATATCATTGTTCTCGTATCGGACAATTTTTAGGGTGAATTAACATAATTCTATTGATTATTGTATTTCTATTCACGGAATATCCAAAAGGGATTGGATTTCAGGGTAAATGCATACAACCCAAAATCCCCGTCATCGCGACGGGGAATATTGGGAACCAATAACTAATGTGCTATATGAAAAAACTAACTAACCTAAATAAACTACTATTATTAACCCAAAACCAATTAAATATCTGTCGTTATTGTTATCCTGAAACAATCTCTATTGTTTGACGATGCAAAAGTATAAAGATTGACGGACACGGACAAATAAAATCAGCGAAACGCCCGATTGTCTAAGCGAATCGCCGAAATGTGGTTATTTGGGAAAGAGATTACTTAATAAATATATCGTAGAAGTGGTAGTCAGGATAATCCATCTGATAGACCCTAAACACAGCCTTCAAACATCCTTCATCGAAGCGGGCATTGTGGGCCACAAAAGGAATGGAAGCTATCTGGTAGCGAAGTTCATCGACGGCTGCTGATTGGCCGTCTCGAAGTCAATGGCAATGAAATCGCGGATCATGAGATGAAATAAAAAAGTGCTATCTGTGCCAACAGAATCAGCGGGAGGCCATACTTAAACTTCTTATGCATCGTCTTATGATGCCATATCTTCATGCCAAGCAAAGCTCCGATGCTGCCACCAATGACGGCCAATATCAGCAAGGTTGCCTCCGATATGCGCCAGCTGCCTTGTTTGGCCTTGACCTTCGGTCGAGCCTGCTTTCGCTCGGCATAGCTCAAACGAGTTTGGCTCTGCCCTCGCTTACTCGCAGCCTTGTCAATGCCATAGACCAGGAAGGTTACGATGTTGATAACTATCAGATAATTTAGCAGAATGTTTGCCATCATTGCTTCTTCTTTTGAATATTACATATCACAAATCTTATTAAATCTGCGTGTAAAGGTACGAAAAAAAGAAGAATATTTGCTACCTTTGCAATAAAAATTGCGAGAACGGGCTGCATCTCAGCATTGCAACGCCACACTCTGTACCTTTAGGTCAGAGAATTAAAGCAAGCTTTTTGCGTTCAATTTGCACCGTCCTTGTGGCTGATTTTGAGAATTATTAGGAAATGAAGAAGATTTTGACTTGCTTGTTCGCCGCACTTGGGCTTACCACAGCCTGTGGCCAACAGAACTTTGAGAACATGGAAGTGAAGGAGTTTGCCGAACTGATTGCAGACTCCGACGTTGTAATCCTCGACGTGCGTAAGGCCGATGAGTTTGCCGAAGGGCATATCAAGGGAGCCGTCCTTATTGACCAGTTCCAGAGCGACTTTGTGGAGCTGGCCCAGGCAAAGTTGCCGAAAGAAAAGACTATTGCCGTCTATTGCCGCAGTGGTCGCCGCTCTGCCAATGCTGCAGGCAGATTAGCAGATGTCGGATACAAGTGCGTAAACCTCAAAGGTGGTATCATTGCTTGGAAAGAGGCCGAAATGCCTGTCACTAACGAAACCTATGAGATGGACGCTTTCAAAACAAAAAGCGGCAAGACAGTGACGTTTCATGCCCTGACACATGCCAGCATCCGTATTCAGTATGACGGTAAAGAGATTCAGGTTGACCCAGTGACCAAGCTGGGAAACAAAACCATTGAATATGCCGCCATGCCAAAAGCCGACTACATCTTGGTGACTCACGAACACTTTGACCACTTCAATAAAGATGCCATCAAGATACTGACTGGCGACAATACGCGCTTCATTACCAACCAGCGTTGTGCTGACATGTATGGCTCTGGCGAAGTGATGAAGAATGGCGATAAAATACAGATTGCCGATGACTTCACCATTGAGGCCGTCCCTGCATATAACATAACTGAAGGTCACACTCAGTTCCACCCCAAAGGACGCGACAATGGCTTCATTCTGACTATCGACGGCCTACGCATCTACATAGCTGGGGACACTGAGGACATTCCTGAAATGTCGGCTGTCAAGGACATAGATGTAGCTTTCTTCCCCTGCAACCAGCCCTACACGATGACACCAGACCAACTGATCAAGGTGGCGAGGATCATCAAGCCCAAGGTTTTGTTCCCTTATCATTACGGACAGACTGACGTGAGTGGGATTGCGGGACAGCTCGAAGGTATTGACGTTAGAATTAGACATTACGAATGACGACGAAACAAATCACAGCATTTACAGCTATCCTCAACAGGGTATTAAGAGCGGTTCCAAGTGGAATGAGGCTTCCATCAAAATCTATAAACATGCGAGTATCACGTCAAAAAAAAGGGGCCGACAGCTCTCGTAGTCTGTCAGCCCCCTATTCTACCCTACTCTTCCATCTTACATTACAATCGGTCCGTACCCGAGGCACGACGTCGTGCCCATCGCGGTCGCTGCCGCCGTCAAGATGCTAATCAGCACCTGAATGATCGTCTTCCACGTCTCCTTCTTCATGTTGTTTTTGTGTTTATAGTTTAAAGTTTACAGTTTATAGATAATTAGTTTTGTGAGGAAGTTTATGGTCTACAGCCCTGCCTACAGTCATATTAACTATAAACAATAAACTGTAAACCATAAACATTAGAGACTACTCGCCTTCGTCATCCCCATTTCCGGCCTCACCGGGCGTTACGCCACCATTGCTGCCAGGGCCGCTGCCGGGCGTGCTGCCACCGTTGCCAGCCTTCAGCTCGGCCACTGCCGTAGCGATGGGCTTCAAGGTCTGCACCTTCTTCGTCTTGCCGTCGATGG
>JAEEGG010012498.1_pt1 | contig 18301 bp, 4 predicted proteins | sample 9134161 | NCBI WGS metagenome assembly JAEEGG01 (sample SAMN16246543, study PRJNA631951) | gut metagenome | biome: gut microbiome; feature: rumen; material: CR-attached | host: Bos | place: Iran: Karaj | collected 2018-10 | reverse complement strand
CAGCTGGAAGTTGTTGATGCGGACCGCGGCGCCGGGGGTGAGCATGCTGAGGTTGAAGTCGACGACCGCGTTGTGCTCCAGATAGACGTATGCTTCGTCGGAGAGGATCATCCGTCCGGTCAGCCGGGCTTCCGTGGCGCCATAAAGAGCGCCTGCGCCCCGGAGCGTGAACCCGCTCACCGTGCCGCCGGAGGAGACATTGATGACGGAGTCGGACGCGATGGGATTGTACGCGATGCCGCCGGAGGAGACCCGGACATGTCCGTTATCCGTGGTGGTGGCGCTGGTCAGGACACCGCCGGAGGAGACTTCGACGGTGCCGCCGCGGTTCGTGATGCGCGTGGCGACGCCGCCGGCAATCGCAAGCTTGCCGTCGCCGTTGAGCGTGGTGTTGTCCGCACGCCCGCCGCTGATCCGGACCTCGCCGCGGGGGGTGATGACGGTCTGGCGGACCATGCCGCCGTCAAAGACGTACATCTCGAAGCCGGCCCCGACCGTCTGGCTTTCGATCAGCGCGGCGCTGGAGAGCAGCGCATGCCCGTTCCCGTAATAGACGCCCGAGTACTTGCTGAAGATGGCGACGTCTGCCCCGTCTTCGATGGTGACATGTCCGACGCACGGGGTCCAGACGACGTCCGTGGCCTTGCCGCCGGACAAAACAGACAAATTCGAGTATGCGTTGACCAGGATGACGTCCGCGACGCCGCCTGCCTCGATCTGCATGATCGCGCGGCTTTCCTCCGTGCCGTCGAGCTTGGTCTGGCTCGCCATGCCGCCGCTGTGAACCTTCAGCGTGGCTTCTTCGACAAATGTGATGTTCGCGATGCCGCCGGAAGATACCAAAAGACTGCCGCCGGATTTGACCGTGGTGTTGTTCGCCTGGCCGCCGTCGCTGACGATCAGCGTTTCGCTCTCGGTGATGGCAAGAGAGTCGCTTGTGATGCCGCTGGAGATGATGTAAGCCATGTTTTCGCCTCTTTCTGTTCAAACACGCTGTTTGTTTTTTCTGTAACCAAATATTATACACCGCACACAGGAAAAATCAAGAGCATTCCGCCGACATTACAAGAAAATCCGGCGCAAAAAAGGGCATGGGAATGCCATCCGGGGCGTCTTCCCGTCCTTTTTATCCTCTATTGTTCTTCCGGGCTGTTTCTGAAGGAAACGGGGATTGGATCACGACTCGCGTTCCAGCGACTTCAGGAACTTCGGGTCGCCCGTCTTGCGCAGGAATCCGAACAGGTCGTTCCCGATCGGGATCAGCCCCGCCGCGCCGACGTCGTGATCCGGCAAGTAGTACAGCGTGCCCTGCTTCGACGGGTCGGCGGCCGCCAGCACGAAGGATTCGTTGATGCTGGATTCCTCGTTGAAGAACCTCGCGACGATATACCACGCGGTCCCGTCGTCCAGGTTGACGAAATCCAGGCCCCTGCCGTACCCGAAAATGGCCACATACTCCCCCTCGTCCCATTCGAAGTAGGAGAAGTATTTGCTGAATTCCAGCCAGTCTTCCGGCATCTCCGCATGGAGGAACCGCGCCCAGTCCTGCCGGAACTCCTCCTTCACAGCCGCCTCGAATTCCAGCTCGGATTTATTCTCGAAATCGTCGTCTTCGTACGGGACATATTCGATATCGCATTTTTTGCCGAGGATGGAGACGAGCTTGTCGGAGATGCGGAACGCCTCCTTCGACGTATCGTCTCCGCCATTTTTCGCCCAGTTCAGGATGTGCGGATAAAAGTCCACGCCGACGGCTTCGAACTGGTCGTCCGCCGGGAACTTCGAGAACATCACGGCGAAGATTACGCCTTTCGAGTTGAAGAAGAAGTCGGCGAAAAACTCCTGTTCGCCCCGCTTCAGCCGGACGGACGCGAGCGGCAGGTCCATGAACGGCGTGCCGATCTCAAGGAACGGTTCGCCGTGGTACACCATTTTGTACGAAAAGATCAGCGAATAATCGGTGTTGAAAAAGTGCCCGCCCTTCGCCTTTTTCATCATGTCTTTATGCAGCACGATCTTCTCTTTCAGCCCCTCCGGGGCGGCCTCCGCCAGAATATCGAAAAGTTTCTGCGCGATGAAATAGTTTTTGTCTTTTTTCGTGCCGAAGAAGAACATGGTTTCGTCCTTTCGCGAGGAGGATTCGATGCCGCGCACAGGATGATTTCCGGCGGCGCAGATTACGTTTTAATCCTACTATATCACGTCTTTTCCGAAATGCAAACGGGAAACAATGAAATATTTACAAAAAAAGACAATCAATCGTTTGCCGATGATGATATTTGCCGTTCCCCGCTTGATATTTTCCGTTCCCGCGCTATAGTATTTTTGAACAAATTCAAAATGGTAAACGCATGAAAAACACAGTCCCCTTCCCTCACGACATCCTGAGTTCCCCGAAATGGGAATGGCACATCCCGGACGCCCCGGTCGCGGACGCCGTGCGCACGCTGGACCTGAAGAGCGGCGAGCTCGTGAAACGCTCGTCCGTGCGGGCGGTGTACCATTGCGGAGACTTCTTCCTGAAATTCGAGTTCGGAACCAATTTCCTGACCTCGCTGCGGAACAGTTTGCGCCCGAAGGCTCGGCAGGAATACGAAATCGGGCGGAGTCTGGCGGCGGCGGGCATCCCGGCGGTGGAATGCCTCGGCTGGGGGCGGCTCGGCGGCACGAACGTGCTGGTCACGCGCGCCCTGCCCGGCTGCGATTCCGTGGATGAATATTACTACACGCACATCGTGTGCGGCGGCGAAAGCCCGGACATGTTCGTATCGGAAGTCACGGCATACCTGCGGAAGTTCTTCGACGCCGGATTCCTGCACCGCGATCTGCATTTCGGCAACATCCTGTACGACCCGGATAAACACGCATTTGCGCTGGTCGATCTGATCGAAATAAGCCGTCCGTGCAAGCTCACAGCCGCGGACCGCAAGGTCATGAGCCGGTGCGTCGTCACGCTCCGCGCCGGGCTGAACCGCGCGCAGATGCTTCACGCCACCCGGGCCGTCGGCGCGGCGGATTCGGACGACGAGGCGGAGAAGTTCTATTTCGACGAAGTCCGCCGGACGGCTCGGCATCTCAAGGAGACCTGGCCGAAACGCCGTTCGCAGATCCTGAACGCCTATCCGAAGTTCACGGAGGCCGTGCCCTGCCCCGATGCCCAGCTGAAGACGGTCCTGCTGCGGAAGGACTGGCTGTCGCGGCCGGTCCTGACAGCGGACGACATCAGAGACGGGATCCCCGCCGGATATGAGCGCTTCGTGTTTCAAATTCCCCCGATGATTCGGATTCCGGAGGGGTTCACGAACGAAAAAGCGGCCGAGAGTATTTTCCTAACGTCCATGTGCCTGCAGATCCTCCGCGTCCGCCACCGCCGGGTCGTGGCGTTCATCCGCCCGAACGAACTCTGGCTGGAGCCGATGCCGGACGGCCTCGCGCCCGCGTTTCCCGCCCCGGAAGACGACACGGAACTGAAGTTCTACCTGCGCACGCTCAGAGAAATGATGATCGACGTAGAAAGCCAGGAGGACGTGCGGAAACTGCCTAACGGTTTCTATTATCTGCCGCTGGTCGAGAACGGCATCCCCAGGACCGTTCACATGGGCGTGGGATACGACATCCAGCCGTAAGGTATCCTCTGGCATCCAGCGCCTCTCCGCCTCTCACGCGCGACCGCATGCGACCGCACTTTTATATTTAATATCTATAAAAAGCGCTTGAAATCTTCCGAAGCAATGCTATTGTATATTCCTGACAAGTTCAACTTAACCTGCCGGTGAGCTTGCGGTACGTTTTTCCGCCGGTTTTCCGGGCAAAAAAAGCGACATGCTGCCGCCTCAGGCAAGCTCGCCGCATTTCAACCGCCGATAAAAAATTATTATAACGAAGGAGTCTCCACCATGTCCATTACCAGTGCCATCATCATTTCGGGCGACCTCATAATCGAAAGCGGACAGACATCCGCCGGGCTGCTTATCGAAACTCTGGACCTGGCGCACCAGGGAAATGTGTTCATCGAGAATGGCGGCACGCTGGAGGATTCCATTGTCACAAGCCAGGGCATGATCACCGTAGAACCAGGCGGTCTTCTCCAGCGGACGGATGTCGAGGAAGACGCATTCATCGTGATCGACGGCACCGCCGAAGAGATCACGGCCAGGAACGCCGGGCTATTTCAGGTCTACGCTGGCGGCACACTGAAGAATGCACTGCTCGAGGCAGGCGGGAACGGCGTCATCGGCGCCGGAGCCCTGGCGACGAGCACCGGGGTGGATGGCGGGTATTTCATGCTGTACGGCGGCTCGGGGGAAAACACGGTCGTTTCGAGCGGCGGCTCGTTTGTGGTCCAGATGGATTCGAACTCGGTGGTGGGAAAATCCGTCAAGACAACGGTTCTGAGCGGCGGCATCATGCGCCTGACTTCCGCGGGCACGGCCGAGGAAACCACCATCAGCGGCGGTTTCCTCGAAGTCCTCGTCGGCTCGGCCTCCGGAACGATCCTCTCCGGCGGCTCCATGCGCGTGGACGAGGGAAACACGGTTCAAAACACGACGCTGGACGGCGGCAAAATGGAACTCATCGGCGCGACGGCGCTCGCGACCGTCGTGAACAGCTTTGCCGAAGTGAAAGCCGTTTCGGCATCCACGATCCAGGACCTGACCATGAACGGCGGCGCGCTCAATGCGGAAGGCGGTGCGATCACGAGCGCGGCCATCGATTCCGGCGCGTTCCTGTCCGTTTCCTACGCATTAGTCCATTCTCTGACCATGGACGACGAGTTCAGCATGTTCTTCGCGGATTCAAGCGAAATGAACGAGATCGTCATCAACGGCGGGACCGGAAGCTTCACCGGCGTTTCCGTGAACGGCTTCACTGCCGGAAGCGCGGCCATCGTCTCCCTGGATGAAGCATCCATGCTCTCCGGGAAAGCGGTTTTCGCGGATGGCGCGACGGTCTCGCTCACAGGCGCGACCATCGCGTTCGACACCGCCGTCGCGACCGAGACGGAAGCGCAGATCCAGGGGCTTTCCGCCGTCACGGGCGACGCGGTCTATACGCTGAACGCCGCACCCGAGATCGGCATCTATCTGCTCGCCACAGGCGCGCCGGCCGATTTCGACAACGAGGTCGTGCTGAACGGCTCCACCGTCTCGCTTCAGGTCAATACGCCCCTCGTGATCGGCGAACTCGTCTACACGTTGAATCTGGATGATACGGGCGACCTGAGCTTCTCGATCGAGGAGAACGTCACCCCGTCCCTTGCCTTCGTGAACAGCGAATGGTCCGACCTGGAACCCGGTGCGACCGTCCCGGTCGGCGGCGTCACCGCCACCATCGGCACCAACGCTTTTGCAACCGGCGACGAAGCCGTGACCGCTCTTGCGGGGATAGAGGACCCCAAGATCCGCATTGCGGGCGGCACAGCCGCTTTCTCCGCCCCCATCACCATCTACACGACTGTCTACAAAGGCGCGGAGATCATCAGCCCCGACGTCGCGGCGGCCGGCAAGCTCGTCGTGAACAGCGGCGCCACCGTTTCCGGCTCCGCGACCTTCGAAAAAGGCGCCTCCATCACGATCAACGGCAAAGTCCTGTTCGACACGGCTTACGCCTCCGCCGAATCCGCACAGTACATCCTGAACGACACCCTCGACGGCAATGCCTCTTTCGAGTTGAAAGAATCGAAAGCCAACCCCGGCGAATATCTGCTTCTTTCCGGCATCTCCTCGTTTGATGCCCCCGTCACGTTCGGCGAATACACGCTTGAAGTCGGCGCGGACCCCGTCACGACCGGCGGCCGCGTCTATCAGCTGTCGTTTGCCGATGACAATCTTGTCCTGACGGTCGAAAAGGACACCAGGCCTACGCCCACGATCGTTTATGTGAACAGCGAATGGCAGGACATTTACCAGGAGGGCGACAACGTCAAAATCGACGATGATACATACGCGGTCTTCGGCTACGATGCTTTCGTCGACGGAAATGCGGCTGTCGATTTCATCGACGGCGACACCAGCGTTTCCAGGGACCTCGTTTTCCTGAGCGGAGGGACATTGTCTTCCATGGTCGGCTTCGACAGCTTCACGCTCGATCCCGACTATCTCGTTACGCTCGACGGCGAGTTCACCGGCACGGCCATCACGATCAACGCAGCCGGGTTCGACGGTTTTACCAGGCGCGTCCTGATCGCCGGGGATGGCTTCGGTGAAATACTGCCCGCCGTCACCGTTGTCGGGGAAGGCTTCGGCAAAGAGTTCCTTGATGACGGCAAGACGCTGCTTGTCACGTCCAATCTGGTCGAGGATACATACGCAAATGCCCAATGGACCGGGGAAGACGTGAAGGATCAATTCGTCGGCGACATGGCGCTGGTCTGGGAACAGAACGCTTTCAGCTCCTTCAAAGCCGCGGCAGATGCGATGCGTGAAGCCGGATATACCATCTACCTCACAGGCGGCACTTCCGCCGAGGACATCCAGACGAAATTCGCAAACGACGTCGTCATCACGGCGAACACGACCGGCACCGGCGCCAACAGCATAACCGGCATGGATGGCGGCGTTCTCACCGTCGAGTCCGGCTTCACAGCTGCGACCGTCGCCGGCTTCTCGGTCCTGACCGTCAGGGCCGGCTTCCTCGACGGCGAGCTCGTTTCGTTCGGTTCCGTGACTGTGACCGAAGGATTGAGTCTGGCGGAAAACGGCGCGCTGCATCTCGACCTGACTGATTACAAGCCGGAGAACGCAGCCCTCGTCAACGGTCTGTTCCACCTCACCGACACGCAGACCTGCACGCTCACCATCACCGACGATCAGCCGATGGGCGTCTATCACCTCGCGACCGGCGCGGCCGGCTTTGCAAAGACTGTCTCCATTGATGGCTCCACCATCACACTGACTGTCGGCGCGGCACCCGTCCGGGACGGCGACACCCTCCGCACATTCCAGCTTTCGCTCACCGAAGCAAATGAACTCGAACTCACGATAGCGAAATACCGCCCGCCGCTGGGCTATGTGAACAGCGAATGGGCCGAGCTCGAAGATGGCACTCCCGTTACGATCGGGGAAACGACCGCCACCATCGGGTTCGACGCGTTCGCGACGCTCGCCCCGGCCATCGCAGCCGTCACGGAAGACGGCGCGGTCGAGATCGTCGGCGGCGAGGTCTCCTTTGCCGAGGGCTACAGCAAGACGATCACGGTCGATGCAGGTGCGACGGTCATCGGCAAGGCCGTATTCGACAAGCCCATCACGATCGACGGCACGATCGCGTTCGACATCGCAAACGCCACGGCGGAAGCCGCCCAGTTCGGCGGATTCTCCTTCATCACCGGCTCCACGACCACGGCGTATACGCTGACCGCCGCGGCCCCGGCCGCCGGCACGTATCTGCTCGCGTCCGACGCCGCCGCGTTCGCGTCCACCGTCGCGTTCGACGACGTCACGCTGACCGTCGGTGCGGAAGCGACCATCGTCGGGAAACTCTCGTACGCGCTCAGCCTGACCGAAGGCGTTCTCGCGCTCGCAATCGAAGATTATATCCCGACGCTTGCATACGTGAACAGCGAATGGGTCGGCAAAAAGACCGACGACATCGTCACGGTCGGCGACAAGACCGCCATCATCGGCTTTAACGCGTTCGCGACGCTCGCTCCGGCCATCGCAGCCGTCACGGAAGACGGCGCGGTCGAGATCGTCGGCGGCACGGTTTCCTTCACCGAAGGCTACAGCAAGACCATCACGGTCGATGCGGGCGCGACGGTCGTCGGCAAGGCAGTGTTCGACAAGGCGATCACCATCAACGGCACGATCGCGTTCGACATCGCAAACGCCACGGCGGAGACCGCCCAGTTCGGCGGATTCTCCTTCATCACCGGCTCCACGACCACAGCATACACGCTGACCGCCGCGACTCCGGCCGCCGGCACGTATCTGCTCGCGACCGATGCCGCCGCGTTTGCATCTGCGGTCAAATTCGGCCCCGGCGTCCTGACTGTCGGCGCGGAAGCGGCCGTGATCGGCGATTACACCTACGCGCTCACGCTGAACGAAGGCACGCTCACGCTCACCATCGAGGATTATATCCCGCCGACGCCGACGTATGATCTGGTCTATGTGAACAGCAAATGGGCCGCCCTCCCCTCCGGTTCGACCGTCACGGCCGGCGGCAAGACCGCCGTCATCGGCGAGGACGCGTTCGCGTCCGGCGACGTCGCGATCGCGAGCGTCACGGCGGACGGCACGGTCGAAGTCGTCGGCGGCGAAGCCTACTTCACCAATCCGATCTCCAAGTCGGTCACGGTCGACGCGGGCGCCAGGCTCGTCGGCAGGGCCTCGTTCTCCCAAGCGATCACGGTCAACGGCACGGTCGCGTTCGATACGCAGTATGCGACCGCTGCAAACGCCCAGTTCACCGGATTCTCATTCGTCTCCGGCACGGCGGCCTACACGCTGACCGACACCGCGAAGACCGCGGGCGTTTACCTGCTCGCCACCGATGCCGCCGCGTTCGAATCCGCGGTCAAATTCGGCAACGTCACCCTGACCGTCGGCGCGGAAGCGACCGTGGTCGGCGACTACACCTACGCGCTTACGCTGAACGAAGGCGTCCTCGCGCTCACCGTGGCAGAGTTTGTCCCGCCGACGCCGACGCATGATCTGATCTATGCGAACAGCGAATGGGCCGCCCTGCCCACCGGCTCGACCGTCACGGTCGGCGAAAAGACCGCCGTCATCGGCGAGGACGCGTTCGCATCCGGCGACGCCGCCATCCTGAACGTCACGTCGGACGGCATGGTCGAAGTCGTCGGCGGCGAGGTCTTCTTCACCAACCCGGTCTCCAAGTCCGTCACGATCGACGCGGACGCCACGCTCATCGGCAAAAACACGTTCTCCAAGGCGATCACGGTCGACGGCACGGTCGGGTTCGACACGCAGTATGCGACCGCGGACGATGCCCAGTTCAAGGGCTTCTCCTTCGTCACCGGCTCCACGACAACGGCATACACGCTGACCGATGCGGCCCCGGCAGCCGGTATTTACCTGCTCGCGACCGACGCCGCCTCGTTCGCATCCGCCGTCGCGTTCCGCGATGTCATCCTGACGGTCGGCGCGGAAGCCGTCCCGGTCGGCGATTTCACCTACGCGCTCAGCCTGAACGAAGGCTCTCTCGTCCTTACGGTCGAGGATTACATCCCGCCGGTCCCGGTGCTGGCATACGTGAACAGCGATTGGGCCGACCTGGAAGACGGCACGCACGTCCAGATCAGCGAAACCGTCACCGCAACCATCGGCTATGACGCGTTCGCGGCGCTCGCCCCGGCCATCGCCGGCGTCACCGAGGACGGCGCGGTCGAGATCGTCGGCGGCGAAGTCTCCTTCTCCGACGGCTACAGCAAGACCATCACGGTCGATGCAGAAGCCACGGTCGTCGGCACGGCGGTCTTCGACCAGGCGATCACGATCAACGGCACCATCGCGTTCGACACGCAGAACGCGACCGCGGAAGACGCACAGTTCAAGGGCTTCTCCTTCGTCTCCGGCACGGCATCCTACACGCTGACCGACGCGGCCCCGGCAGCCGGCACTTACCTGCTCGCCACCGGCGTCGAAACCTTTACGGGCGGCGTCGCGTTCGAAGACGTCACTCTGACCGTCGGCGCGGAAGCCGTTCCGGTCGGCGATTTCAGCTACGCGCTCAGCCTGAACGAAGGCTCTCTCGTCCTCACGGTGGAGGATTACATCCCGCCGGTCCCGGAGCTGGCATACGTGAACAGCGAATGGACCGGTCTTGCGGACAAGACGGTCGTCACGGTCGGCGAAAAGACCGCCGTCATCGGCTACGATGCGTTTGCGGAGCTCGCCCCCGCCATTGCAGCCGTCACGGACTACGGCGCGGTCGAGATCGCGGGCGGCACGGTTTCCTTCGCAAACGGCTACAGCAAGACGATCACGGTCAACGCGGACGCCACAGTCGTCGGCAACGGCTCGTTCAAGACCCCCGTCACAGTCAACGGCACCATCGCGTTCGATACGCAGTATGCGACCGCAAATTTTGCGCAGTATACCACTTTCTCCAACATCGTCGGCTCCGCCTCCTACACGCTGACCGATTCCGTCAAGGCCGCGGGGACCTACCTGCTCGCCTCCGGCGCGAAAGGGTTCAAAGGCGACATCAAGCTCAGCGTCTACACGCTGAAGGTCGGCGGAACCGCCAGACGGGTCGGCAACTTCACCTACGCAGTCTCCCTCACTGGCGGATCGCTTTCCCTCACGGTCGCCAAGGCAAAAGCTCCGTCGTCACGTCCGAAACTCGTGTACGTGAACAGCGCATGGGCCGACATGAACGACGGCACGCTTGTCAAGGTCGACAGCACGACGTACGCCACGCTCGGCAAGGACGCGTTCGCGGACGGCGACACCGCCACCAGCATCGTCTCGCCCAAGGGCGAAATCCGGATCGTCGGCGGCTCGGCGGCATTCACGGACAATACGCACAACGTGACCGTTTCCAGCGGGGCCGTGCTCGACCTCGCGACCGAAGTGACCCTCGCGGGCGCGACGGTTCTGGCAGGCGGCGCTATGACGGCCGGCTTCGGCGCGGTCGTCGACGGTCTGACGCTCGCGGGCGACGGCGCTGCCGCGGCAGTCGTCTCGGGCGGCACGGTCGTAAACGCTTCCATTTCCGAAAGCGCGACCATAACCGTCTCCAACGGCGGCCTGGTGCAGGATGCAACGGTGGACGGATCCGCCCGGATCAATGTTTCGAGCGGCGGCCTCGCCGAAGGCATCGGACTCTCCTGCGGCGAAAACGAGGAAGAACATGGATTCCTCGTTGTCGGGGAAGGCGGCAGCGCATCCGGGATCACGGTCTATGACGGCGGCAGTCTGACCACCGACAACGGCTCGTTCCTGACCAGCGCCGTGATCTTCGGCGGACAGACGAACGTCGGCGGCACGGCGACCAGGGTGACTCTCTACGATGCGATGAACGTCACGGGATGGGGCGAGGTCAGCAAGGCCAGGGTCTCCTCCGGCGGCATCATTTCCACGTTCCACGCCGACGGGGTCGGTTCCGTTCTGGATTCCGAGATCCTGTCCGGCGGCATCGTCCGCAACGCCGGCTTCGTTTCCGAGATGCAGGTCCTTTACGGCGGCACTCTGGAAACGGGCGACGGCGGCATCGCGGAATCGACCGAAGTGCAGTCCGGCGGACTCTTCATCGTCTCCGGCTCCGGCGCCGAGGCATCCGGGCTCTCGCTCGTCGAGGGCGCCACCGTGACCATAACGGACGGTGCAAAGCTCACCGGACGGGTGACGGCCGGAAGCGGCGCGACGATCGGAATGGACGACGGCACGGCCCTCGAATTCGACCTCTCCGTCCTCGCCAGGCCCGCGGACTATGTGCTCGTGAACGATTTCTCCGCGATCGACGGGACGCCCGACCTGGTCATCACGGTCTCCGACGCGCAGGAAGGCGGCACCTATCTGCTCGCGGGCGGCGCGGCCTCTTTCGACCGCGGCATCACGCTCGGCGAATACACGCTGACGCTCGAATCCGAACCCGTCGTGATCGGCTCCAGCACCTTCTCGCTCAACCTCTCGGACGACGGCGTGCTCTCGCTGCTCATCGACGTCCCGGTCTTCTACGTGAACAGCGAATGGGCTGATCTTGAGGACGGCACGCCCGTCACGATTGATGAAGAAACGGTCGCGGTCATCGGCATTGACGCATTCGCGACCGGCGACGCCGCGGCGGCCGCATCGCCCGCCAGCGCCGAGATCCGGGTCGTCGGCGGCACGGTCACGTTCACGGACGGCATCCTGAAGCAGACGGTCATCCGAAGCGGCGTCGAGCTGACGAACACCGACGTCTATGCCACGCTGACCATCGAAGAAGGCGCGGTCCTGAGCGGGAAATCCGTCTTCGGCACGGATTCCGCGGTCTTCGGCGAAGGTCAGATCGTGTTCGACACGGCGAATATGGAGGAAGGCCAGCCGCAGTTTGCCGGCCTTTCCCGGATCGAAGGCTCGCCCGCCTATGTCCTGGCTCCCGGTGCGACGACCGGCGAATACCTGTTCGCCGCCGACGCCGCCGACATGCTTTATCAGGGGATCCAGGTCGCCGACGGCGTGACGGCTTATGTCGGCAGGGCGGAATTCCCGGTCCTCAAAAACGAAGAGGGCGATCAGCTCTCCTACGTATTCGACGTGACAAAGGATAACGACCTCGTGTTGTCGGTCGTCAAGGTCAGAAACGAACTGGACAACGGATGGAACAACTACGTCTACGACAAGAAGGCGAAGGTGCTGAACCCGTGGCTCGACAGCTTCGTTTCGACCGCGCTGGAAGACGGCGTCAAGGGCGTCCTGCTGGACGAAAAAGGCACGGTCTTCTCTGACGGACGGCGCAACTACGCAGGCGGCATCAAGGGCGGCGTCACCGACGAATACGACTACGCGAAGATCACGCTCGAAAAGGGCGCGAAACTGAGCTTCAACCTCGAATCCACCGGCGCCGGGAAGTTCACGGTCTGGCAGCTCGTCGAAGGCACGGACAAGAAGGGCAACGTCACCTACAAGATGAAGTCCCTCCAGGCGACCGTCCTCAAGAAAGACAAGAACACGGGGCTTTACGCCGCGACCACGAAGGACCTCCTCATCGAGGCGGGCGGCGATTACTACATCTCGATGCAGGCCACGGAAGCCGCGTCCAAGAAAGGCGGATACGCCTTCTACAACGCGGAACTCAACTACACGGACGGCCGGACGCATTTCTTCGCAGACGGCGACGACGGCTGGAACAACTACGTCTACGACAAGAAGCAGGAAAATCCGCTGAATCCGGCGGCCGCCGATGAAGATCTCCTCGTCAACACGGTCGCGAAAGCCGGCGACGCGGTCCAGCTCGACAGCCCCGGAACGGAGTTCCCGCTCGAAAACAAGACGCTCACCAACTTTGCCGGATTCGGCGACGGCGCCGACTATGCAACGATCTCCCTGCCCTACGACTCCGCTCTGGCGTTCAACGTCACCGCGACCGACGCCGCCAAGTTCACGATCTGGCAGCTCGTCGTCGGCACGGACAAGAAGGGCAACGTCACCTACAAGATGAAGCTCATCCAGACGACCGCGCTCAAGAAGGACAAGAATACGGGACTCTATTCGGCGGAGACGGCGTTGCGCCGCTTCAACCTCGACGACGGAAGCGAATACTACGTCTCGGTCCAGGCCACGAACGCCAAGAAGGGCGGCAGCGCATTCTACAGCATCGTTACCTCCGACGAGAGCTTGTTCTATACGGACGCCGACAACGGCTGGAACGATTACGTGTACGACAAGAAACGCGAAGAGCCGCTGAACATGGCCGTTTACGGATCCGTCGGCACGCTGCTCTACAAACAGATGGGCGACATCCAGATCGACACGGCCGGCACGGTCTCCAAGCAGGTCGGCGTCACGACGTTCACGAACTATGTCGGATTCGGCGACGACGCCGACTACCTGAAGATCACGCTGGAAAACACCTCGAAGCTGAGCTTCAATGTGACGGCGACCAACGCCTCCAAGTTCGTGATCTACCAGCTCGTGGAAGGCACGGACAAGAAGGGCAATGCCACATACACGATGAAGGTAATCCAGTCCACCGCCCTCAAGAAGGCCGACAAGTACGCCGCGTTCTACACCGTTGCCAACGGAACGAAGACCACCAAGGACCTTGCGGCGGGCGACTACTACATCGCGGTCGTCTCCACGAACGCCAAGAAGGGCGAGCTCGTGTATTACAACGTCTCGCTCAACGACGCTGGCTGCTCCGGCCTGCCGGACAAGCCCGTGGAACCGGAAAACTTCCCCCCTGCCCCGGATGAGACCGAATCCGGCACCGATCCGCAGACGGAGATCATTTCCACAGGCGATCCGGATGAACTCACCGGATTCGACGCCCCGGAGAACACTCTGAACATCCATCAGCCCGCGGCAAATGCGCCGTCCTACGACCTCTCCGCCGCCGCTGTTGCCGACATTCAGGAAAGCAAGTCCGCCTGGCAGGCCATGCTGGCGTAACCCGGCACAGAACACCTCAACAACACATACGCCCCCGAAGCCGCGGCAGGTTTCGGAGGCGTTTTTTGTGGACGGGACGTGGACCGGCCGGGAAGCCGGGAACAGTTCGGCCCGGAGGAAATGGAATGCCCGTCTGAACGATCACAATAACGTCGGGGAACGCAGGGAAGAGGCTGCGATGCCGCGCCTCCGTACAATGCCATTTTCCGCTTGCATGATCAAAAACGAAACATAACAAAGCAAGACCGGCTCCCCCCCTCCCCGGATCAGGCAGACAGGTCAATGCTCCCCGATTCCATATATGAAAAAACCCGGCTCCGTTTGGATACGGAACCGGGCCACACAGGGTATCGAACAGTGCCCGGCTTGCGCACGGGCACGTCCTGCTTTACTTGTTATTTTTTGTCGATGTAGACAACGATCTTGCCTTTCTCCTTGCCCGGGATGACTTTCATGCGGAGAGTGCCGGTGACCTTGGTGCCGACGCCGAGCTTCGTGAGCGGGACGTCGAGGGTGGCCTTCGGGTTGGCCTCGTCGGAAATGAGTTCCTTCTCGGTCAGCTCGCCTCTCCAGAGATTGGGACCATAGGAGTGGGTGAGGTTCCAGTTGCCGGGCGTGATGTCTTCGAACACGTATTCATCGACGCCTTCCTTAAGCATTACGATCGTGTTGCCGGCCTGGCTGTAGCTGGAGAAGCCGCCCATGCCGCCCCCACGGCCGCCGCCGAGCTGGAGTTCAGCGCCGGTGCCGATGGTGGCGAGGGGGTTCTCGCGATACTTCGGAAGTCCGCTGGAGAACGCTTCGACCTCGAAGTAGTACTTCTCGGGAGCGGTGTTCAGGCTGTGCATGTAGAGCTTGTTGTCGTCATAGACGATGTAGCTGTTGTAGAGCTTGTTCGGCTCAATGCCGTAACGGATCACGTATCCGTCGGCGCCTTCCACGGGCTTCCAGAGGAGGTTGGCCTCGCGAAGGTCTTCCGGATTGCGGACGGCCATGACGTCCTTGTCAGCGACCTTCGTGGTCTTCATCTTGTCGGTGGTGCCGAAGATGCGGAGGTCCTTGATCGCGAACAGGGAATTGTCGTAGGTCGCGATATTGGTGACCTTGACGTAGCGGGCCTTCACCGGCTTTTCGAACTCGTTGTAGTCGTGCTTGAGTTCGAGGTTGTTTTCCGGCTTGTCGATGACCGTGGTCCAGTTGGTGCCGTCCGTGGAGACTTCGACCTTGTAGCACTGGTAGCGGGTGTCGGGACCGACAGAGCGTCCGCCGCCCATGCCGCCAAATCCACCCATCATGCCGCCCATGCCGCCGCCGAATCCGCCCATGCCGCCGCCGAAACCGCCCATGCCGCCGGCAGGAGCGCCACCAGCGCCGCCGGCACCGCCCTGACCCTGCGGACGAGGACGATTGCCGCCCGCGCCCTGAGCGCCGCCGGCAGGAGCCGCACCGGCGGGAGCACCGCCACCGAAGCCGCCGAATCCGCCGAATCCGCCCATGCCACCGGCAGGAGCGCCACCGGCCGCACCGGCGCCGCCGGCGGGACGGTTACCGCCCTGACGGTTGCCGCCGGTCGTCGCCTGCGGAGCTCTGACCTGGTCCCAGTTCAGCTGGATGGCGTTGATGCTGGCCTCGCCGCCGAGGTCGACCATGAAGTATTCGCCGGGGTTGGAAGTCTCGGCTGCCCAGCAGGTGAGGAAATCCTCATCAAGGGCATTGACAGCGGGATGGTTTGCCGCGGTGGAGGAGACTTCGGTGCGCTTCTTGTAGGAAAGAAGCTTCCAGTCGGTGTAGTTGTCCGCGCCGCCGACCTTACGGTCATTGGGGAAATACTGCGGATAGTCGCCATAAGCGGTGTCGGAGTACATCACGCCGTCCTTGTCCACGGCTGTCGGGAAGATCGCGAGCTCGGAGCCGCGTCCGTTTTCGCCGTAGTGCGCGGGGATCATGCAGATGGTCCAGAGGTTGCCCTTCTTGTCGTGGAAGGTGCTGCCGTGGCCTGCGCCGACCTCGAATCCGCTGGTCTTGAACGTGAGCGGATTATGTTCGGAATAGGTGAACGGTCCGGTCGGGCTGTCGGAGACATACACGCCGTGGGAGTAGGAAATGAACTCGAGGCCGATGGCGGCGTACTGCAGATAGTACTTGCCGTTGTGCTTGGTCACCCACGGACCTTCGATCCAGGGAAACTCCTCGGGACCGTAATCGCGGCGTCCGCCGAAAATGGAGTAGATGACGTCTTCGGGCTTGCGCGCTTCGAAGCCGTGGTTCTTGATGTCACTGAAGAACAGCGGAATGGGTTCGGCTTTCTCCTTGAAGGTCTTGGTATCGAGTTCGACGACCTGGAACGGCATGATCTGGGACCAGCCGAAATACAGATAGAGGCGGTCGCCGTCGGCGAACAGGTTGGCGTCGCCGTAACGGTCGCTGCTGAGCTCGCCGATCTTCTCCCAGGTACCGGCCTTGGGATCGATCGCCTTGTAGACGTTGCGGTTGTTCATCGAGCAGCCGATGAGCTCGCCCTGGAACTCCACGACGGAAACGACGCCGGCGGGATAGTTGGGGGCGTCGACATAGGTCCAGTTCTGGAAGTCAGGGGAGTACCAGTAGCCTCTGCGATGCGAAACGAAAAGATAGTAGTCATCCTTGTAGATGAGGACGACGGGCTCGCCGCCGCGGACGCCGCGCTCATGTCCGACGAGGACGTCGAGCGGGTTGGCGAACGTGTGTTTCGGCTTTGTCGGCGACGACTGCGCGTACGCCGTTACGCCGAGGGAGATGGCGCCCGTCATAGCAAGCGCGATCAGCAGTTTGGAGTGTTTCATTGGTTACCTCGATTGTTTTATTTTTGAGGGGAAAGAGTGGGTGTTTCCGGTCAAGGCCCGCAGGATGCGAACCTTCGTTACCATAAAAATAAGCCTTTTTACTGTTTTGTCAAGCCTCAAAAAAGAGAAAAAACAGTTTTTTTCCTTGATTTCCTTAAAGAATTTGCCGGATTTTATGCGGATCGGGGAAGACGTATTGGTCGCATCTTCATTTCTCCTCATCCTTTCTTCGCATGTTCGGGTCAGCAACAAGCCGTTCAAGTGATACTTGGTATTTTCGACGACGCTTGCGCCGGAATGCTCTGGTCCGAACAGAAGATGATCCAACCACGGGCATTGAGGCAAAAAGAAGCCCCGGATCGGGAGGACCAGGGGCTTGAAATCAAATTGATGCGCTGAGGGCAGGGGGGTGCCGTCACTCGTAGCGGAGGGCTTCGATCGGGTCGAGGCGGGAGGCTTTCCACGCGGGGTAGAACCCGAAGAGGATGCCGACCGTGGCGGACACGATGACCGCCGCGACGATCGCCTGCGGACTGGCTTCGATGGGCCAGCCGAGGACGCCCGCGATCATCAGAGACGCGCCGTGTCCGAGCAGGATGCCCATGATGCCGCCGGAGATGCACAGCACGACGGATTCGATGAGGAACTGCCGGAGGATGTCGCGGGAACGCGCGCCGACCGCCATGCGGAGGCCGATCTCGCGGGTGCGCTCCGTGACGGACACGAGCATGATGTTCATGATGCCGACGCCGCCGACAACGAGGGAGATCAGGGCGACGCCGAGGAGCAGGTTCGTCATGAGCGTGGAGGTCTGGTTCAGCATGGACATGAATTCGGCGGAGTTGCGGACGGTGAAGTCGTCGTCCTGTTCGATGCTGAGGTTGTGGCGTTTGCGGAGCAGTTCCTCGACTTCCCGCACGGCCTGCTCGTTCTTCTCGATCGTGGAGGCGGTGACGATGATCTGGTCCAGCTGGGTGAACCGGCTGTAGAAGAGCTTGTCCTTCGTGATGCTGTTGTCCTGCTCCGGGTAGAGCGCGCGTCCGCTGACGGCGAAGCGTTCGCCGGGCGAATCGGAGACGGAGCTGGTCATGTTGGAAGCGGTTCCGGTCTTGAGGCCAGTCACACGCATGCGCATGGTGGTCCACGGGGTCAGGACCACGTCGTCTTCGTCCGAGCCCATCATGTTCGCGCCCTTCGTTTTGAGGACGCCGATGACGGTGAACGTGACGTCGCCGATTCGGAGTTCGCAGTCGAGCGGGGACATGCCGTTGAAGACTTCCTTCACGATGGTGGTGCCGACCACGCAAACGCGCGCGTTGGTGTCGACTTCCTCGTTCGTGAAGAGGCGGCCTTCCTCGATCTCCCAGTTGCGGATCTCGAAGTAGGCGGGCGCCACGCCGAACATATTGCTTGGGACCC
>JAEEGG010012496.1_pt1 | contig 18304 bp, 11 predicted proteins | sample 9134161 | NCBI WGS metagenome assembly JAEEGG01 (sample SAMN16246543, study PRJNA631951) | gut metagenome | biome: gut microbiome; feature: rumen; material: CR-attached | host: Bos | place: Iran: Karaj | collected 2018-10 | reverse complement strand
GATCGTACCGATCTTGGATACCTTGTAGGTCTTACGGACTTCTGCCTGACCGATGATGACTTCTTCATAGACCGGTGCCAGCATACCCTTCATGGCTGCTTCCATTTCTTCGACAGCCTTGTAGATGATGTTGTGCAAACGGATCTCGACGCCCTCGTCCTGTGCCTTCTTTCTCACATTGGCATCCGGACGGACGTTGAAACCGTAAATGACGGCATGGGATACCGATGCCAGGATGACATCAGACTCATTGATCGTACCGGCAGCTCTGCGGATGATGTTGACCTTGACGCCGTCAACATCGATCTTGCTTAAGGAAGAAGCGACAGCTTCCGCTGTACCGGTAACATCGGACTTGACGATGACCGGAATTTCCTTGACATCACCGGCATCGATCTGTGACTTCAGATCATCCAGGGTCATAGCGACAGAGGCATTTCTGTCTTTCTCCAGCTTCGCTCTGGCTCTGGCTTGTGCCACTGCTCTGGCGTCCTTATCATCATCAAAGACCTTGAAGTTATCACCGGCAACCGGAACATCGTTCAAACCGATGATCTCCACCGGCGTACCCGGTAAGGCTTCGGTGATTTCCTTGCCCATATCGTTGGTCATCTTACGGACCTTGCCATATGCGGTACCGACGACGACGGAATCGGATTGTCTTAAAGTACCATTCTGTACCAGTAAGGTTGAGACAGGACCTCTTCCCTTATCCAGCTTAGCTTCAATGACCGTACCGGTCGCCAGCTTCTTCGGGTTGGCCTTCAAGTCTCTTACTTCGGCAACGACCAGGATCGTCTCTAAGACATCCTGAACACCCGCACCGGTCTTGGCGGAACATTCGACATAGATCGTATCGCCGCCCCATTCTTCCGGCATCAGGCCAAGTTCGGACATCGCATTCTTGACTTTATCGGGATTGGCTCCCGGTTTATCCATCTTATTGACCGCAACGATGATCGGCACACCGGCCGCTTTCGCGTGGTCGACCGCTTCGATGGTCTGCGGCATAACGCCATCATCGGCTGCAACAACGATGATCGCAATATCGGTAACACTTGCACCTCTGGCACGCATCGCCGTAAAAGCTTCGTGGCCCGGTGTATCGAGGAACGTGACGAGCTTGCCGTTCACATTGACCTGATAGGCACCGATGTGCTGTGTGATACCGCCGAATTCACCTTCAACGACACGGGAATTACGGATGTAGTCAAGCAAGGTCGTCTTGCCATGGTCGACATGTCCCATGATCGTGACGATCGGTGCTCTTTCCACCAGATCATTTGGATCGTCTTCTTCCGTATCGAGAAGCGTTTCATCTTCATGGGGTGCTTCTTTTGTTGCATCGACCCCAAATTCCATACATACCAGTTCGACGTTTTCATCGTCGAGTGATGAGTTAATGGTTACCATCTTGCCCAGCATAAAGAGGATCTTGATGATCTCACCGGAATTCTTCTTCAGTTTATTTGCCAGATCACCGACGGTGATTCCTTCCTGATATGTTATCGCAGTGACTTTTTCATCATTCTTTCTCTCGAAATTCTGATTACCTCTTGGTTTTCTGTTCAGATGTTTTTTATATGTCTGTTTCGCCATGGCAACCCTCCTTCTTTTATTTTTTTAACAGTGCATCTTTAAATCCTTCATCCAGGATACCGATCACTTTGACGTTGTTTTTCCCAAGAGCTTCGGAGAGTTCTTTGGATAAGTAATCGTCAATGTGATCGATTCCATAGTAATAACATTTCTTTTCGTAGCGTTCTCTGCTTTTTTCAGAGATATCGGAAGCGATAAACATTAACTTCACTTTATCGATCCGATTTAAGACTTCTTCGCCTAAGACGACCTTCTTTGCCCGATAGGCCAGTCCCAGGGTGTTCAGCATATCAGCCATTGATGACCTTTTCGATCTCTTCGTAGATCTCCTGCGGTATCTCAACTTCCAAAGCCCGGTTCAGGACTTTCTTCTTCTTGGCAAGCTCGAGTGCTTCCATGCTTTTAGAGATGTAAGCACCCTTGCCGTTGAGTTTGCCGCTTAAGTCGACTTTGACTTCCCCTTCCGGAGTCCTCACAATACGCAAAAGGTCCTTTTTCGGGAAAGATTCATTCGTCGCAAGGCATCTGCGCATTGGTGTTTTCTTCATTTAGTCCTCCTCGTAGTAGTCTTCGTATTCATCGAAGTCGATATCGTCGTCGTTGATCCAGGAGTTTTCTTCTTCCATCATTTCAGCGGCTTCGATTTCTTCGAGTTCTTCTTCGGAATAGACCGGTCTGAACTTTTCGTCGTATTCCTTCTTTTCGAGGTCTTCCGCTCTTACACGGCGATCCTCGTCATCCTTCTTGCGGCGTCTCTTGGTTTCGACTTTCGTTTCTTCTTTCTTCGAACCGTCGGCGAAATCTTCGAATTTCGACTTGTATTCCGTCTTAGGCGTAAGCGGCTTCCTAGGCTCTTTCTTCGGTTTGATGACTTCAGGTTCCGCCTTGGTTTCTTCTTTGCTTTCTTCCTTGGCTTCTTCTGCCGGTTCTTCAACGGTTTCCTTGACCGGTTCCTCAAGATGCTCCACAGGGATCTCTACCACTTCTTCGACTTTCGCCTCATCCATTTCTTCAAGGGTCGTCTCATCGAAACCGGTATCATTCTGCGCGAGCTCTTCTTCGAATTCCGCCTTACGTCTTGCCGCTTCTTCCTGCAGTTCAAGGAACTTCTTCTGTTCCCTTTCCTTGATGATGCGGACCTGATCTTCCTTGAATTCCGCAACCAGCTGGTCCACATCCAGACCCAGCTCATCGATCTCGCTCTGCGTCATGATATCGATCTTCCGGTTGGTAAGCTTGACCGCCAGTTTCGCATTCTTGCCTCGCTTGCCGATGGCGATCGAAAGCTTGTCATCATCGACGACGACGACCAGCGGACGCTTGTTGAAGCGGGTATCCTTTTCGATCTGTTCCTCGGTCATTTCCGGGTCGGTCAGCTCGCTCGCATAGAAGCAGGCTTTCACTTCCGCCGGAGCCAAAGCGTTCTTGACCAGTTCGCCGATATCCTCGTTCCATTCGAAGACATCGATCTTTTCGCCCTTGACTTCGCTGATGACCGCCTGTACACGCGATCCTCTCGGACCGATGCATGCACCGATCGCATCCACGTCATCGTTGCGCGAATAAACCGCCATCTTGGTACGTTCACCGGCTTCTCTGGCGATCGCTTTGATTTCCACCAGACCCTGAGCGATCTCAGGGACTTCCTTTTCAAACAGACGCTTGACGAATACCGCATCCGCTCTGCTTAGAACGACCTGAGATCCCTTGGAATTCTTCGAGACTTCCTTGATCACACACTTGATGCTCTGGCCTTCCCTGATCTGTTCCCCCGGGATCTGTTCCGACTTCAGAAGGATACCGATCGTATTCTTGATGTCGACCAGGATGAACTTGTCTTCGATCGTCTTGACGATGCCGGAAATCAGATCATACTCGCGGCCTTTGTATTCATCGTAGACGCGCTGTTTCTCGTATTCCTTGATCTTCTGTTTCAGCATCTGCTTGGCAACATTGATCGAAGTGCGGCCGATCTCATTGAAATCGACTTCCTCTTCGATGATGTCGCCGGCTTTTGCTTCCGGATTGAGCTGCAGCGCATCGCTCAGCAGGATATCCAAAGTCTCATCGAACGTATCCGTATCATCTTCAACGACCGTCAGCTGATGATAGACATGCATCTCGTTCTTATCGATCACGACACGGACAGCCGCTTCCGGGGCGTCGATATGCTTCTGGTAAGTCTTCGCGATCGCTTCCTTGAGCGTATCCAGCACGAACTCAGGATCGACCTTGCGGTCTTCCTCGAAGAGTCTCATACCATCGATAAAGTTCTTATTGTTTTTTAAACTAATGCCACTCATATTTACTCTCCTTTAAAATCTAACGGCATATCGCATTTCTCTGACGTCTGCATAAGCCAGGGAAACATTCTTCGTTCTTGTCTTATCCCTGACCTGCAGTTCCAGTATTCCTTCGGCATAGGACAGAAGATCGCCATAGTACTCTTCTTCTTTGCATCTCGCATAGATATACTGACCGATGGCCGCTTTCAGTTCCTCTTCGTTCCTGATCGGCCGTTCGATGCCTACGGTCGAAACATCCAGGAAATAACGGTCTGCGAATTCATCGTCATACTTATCCAGGAGATCCGAGACTTCCTGCGAAACGGTCTCCAATGCTGTCATATCGAATTCTTCATCGAAGATGACGGACAGCGTCTGATCGTTCGCATGATATTCGACATCAAACAGTTTGTAGCCATTCTTATCAGCGTATTCATTCAATACATTTCTGATCTTCTCTGTTTTCATAACCCTCCGAAACAATAATGAAGGAGCGATTTCTCGCTCCATTAACGTATAAATCATATATTATTTTATAAAATAATGCAACTGTTTTCACCAGGGACTGTTGTCATTCTCCGGCTCTCCGAGAAAAAGATAACGGCCATCCGGTTTCCCGGTGATCTTGCCTTCTCTTCGGATATAGCCGGCAATGGCGTCATGAATATAGAGATCCAGTTCCTTCCATGAAAACCTTTCCGTAAATGAATCTGTTTCATTTCCTCCGGTCGACATATATCTGCTGGTACAGACACTGAAACGCCGTTCCCGATCGATTTCCCGGTCGTTCCGATCCCTGATCCAGATGACTTTCTGCCCTGCGGGAAGGCGGTGATCGATCTTGACTTTCAATCCCGAAAACATCAGCTCGGCATTGTTTCCGAAGATCTCCGGTCTATGAACGAGCTCGAACAGCTCATAAAGATCGGAACCTTTCATTTCCGTTACCTGGAGCTTTTCATTGAAAGACATCGCTTTCTGGATCGAGTAACGGGTCAATGAACCTTTTGCGATCTTCTTTCCGCAGCTGGTACAGTTGAAATACGCAAAATCCGTTCCTGCCGCTTCTCTGATCGCATCGCTCAAAAGATCCCCCATCGCCGATTCGCGGGAAAGGTGCATTTCGATATTTTCCAGAGCTTCCCCCAGCACTTCGGTGTAGTAGTATTCATAGTCTTTCGTCGCTTCCTGTACGAAAGCGTCGATCTTCGGATCATGTCTGTACGGACCGTGCAAGACATCGATGATCTCGTTTTCCAGAGAATGGACTTTTCCGGTATCGGTATCAAAACCAATCGTCACATGGCCCAGACTGCATCCGTAAAAACCGGCCTTGACGATGGCACAGTCATCTCTGAGCGATGCATGATCGCCGGGAATGTGCCCGCCGATAAAGACATCGACATGCAGATCCTTTACTTGTTCCAAGACATCGAACAGTTCCCCTGTTTCATCCGGATAAAAGGGAAAATGGCTCAGCAGAACGATCAGTTCCGCTCCTTCTTTTCGCATCAAAGGAACATAGTGGCGGATCGTTTCGACCGTATCCGGCATCTCATATCCTGCAAATGCGCTCTTTTCCACGATATATGGCGTATAGGAGCTGCTCAAGCCTAGGATGCCGATCCGGATCCCGGCTTTCTCCAGAATGACATATGGACTTACACCGGGAAGCAGTTCCTGTTTTCTCTTGTCGACGATATTGGCGCAAAGCATGGGAAAAGCGGCAGAACGGATGCACCGTTCCAGTTCTTCTTTTCCCGCATCGAATTCATGGTTTCCCAGAACCATGGCATCCGTTCCAATCAGCGCCAGTCCGTCATATACCGTTTCGCCATGCCACAGGCACTTGGCTTCATCTCCGGCATCCAGCAGCAGGGTCCCTTCCGGATTTTCGGATCGGACCTGCCTGATCGCATCATAAAAACGGGACAATCCGGGAAGATCTTCATCCTCGCGGAACTGGCCATGGAAATCGGCATGCGCTAAGAGATCGATCCGCCGGATGCCCATGATTCAGTAAAGCATCTCCTCCATGACTTCGCCATCGGTATCTTTCATCTCCAGGCCGATCATTCTTGCCATGGTGACAGCTTCATCGACCATCATGCGTTTTTCATACACTGTGCCGGGTCGCACATCCGGTCCCGCCGCGATAAATAAAGTATGTTCCGCCCGTTCCGGAGAACCGCCATGAGTCGCCTTGCCTAAAACATGGCTTCCCGGTTCTACCGAAGCCCAGATCTCTCTGGCATTGAGACTGTCGTTGAAACTGATCGGATTTGCGCTTTCGATGACGAAATCATACGGTCCTTCCAGATGATAGCGTTCCTTCATTTCCTGCTTGTCCAGGACATAAGCGAGCCTGATCTTCGGGTCATCTTTCAAGGATTCCAGATAGGTCCTTACTTCTTTTTCAGTTTCCTTGTCGTTTGGATCCTTCAGTTCGATGAAACAAGTCAGCGCTCCCGTGTGGGCGAAACACTTGCAGTCGATCAGGTTGCCGTTTCCATCCGTTTTCAGGAAACCGTCCCGTTCCAGCAGTTTATTCATATTCAGAGCGTCCGTGATATCCGTCTGGCCATGATCGCCGATGATCACGAAGTTCGTATCATCGAAATCGCCGTAACGGCGGATGCTTTCAAGAACGACGCCAAATTCTTCGTCATGCTTCTTCAGCTGTATCTTCGTATGCGGATCATAGACGCCATAGATATGACGTACGGTATCCAGATCGCACATTTTCACCAGCATCACATCAGGCTGCCCGAAATCCCGAATCAGGTCAGGCACGACCGACATCGTCATCAGGTCCAGAGAAGCATCCGGTCCTTTCTGGTATCTTCCGTATTTCCAGAAATACGCATCCAGAAGATTCTGCGTGGCATTTCCATTCTCAAGATATTCCTCCGGATGGTCACCTTCGTAATGGTAAGGTACGATCATCGGCCAGTTGTAGGTATAATCCGCTCCTGCCGATACCGGCCAGGCGATGGATGCCGTGGTCATGCCCGCTTCCCGCGCATAGTCCAAAAGGGTCGGAACTTTCACTTCTTTTTTCAGGCCGAACCAGACATCCCCTTTCTTGCATCCCCTTTCATAGTTTTCATTATTGTGGATGCCGTGACGGTCGACATAGCAGGATGTCAGGATCGAAGTGTGGCAGCAGTATGTCAGTGCCGGATGGACCGGCAGAAGATGTTCCACATACGAACCCCGTTCAATGACCGAATTGAAATTCGGCAAGGTGCGCATATATTCCAGATCGCTGGAACAAAGCGCATCGATCATAAATACCAGCAGTTTACTCATACATGATCTCCATTCATAGAATCAAAATCAGATGCTTAGCAGATAGATGACTTGCGTCAGTATGACGACACCGATCAATGCGATCGGATACGTAGCGATATAGGCAGAAACCGCATGATTCCCGGAATCGTGCCGGGATAAGGCGGCCAGAGCCGGCGTGCTGGTCATGCCTCCGCTGATCGATCCTAAGGCCTCTAAACGGCCCAACCTGCTTATTTTCAAGGTTATGAAATAACTAAGCAGCATTGGAAGCAACGTGATCAGAACGCCGTAAAAAAGCAGGATAAAGCCATGCTGATGAAGAATGGCGACGATCTGACTCCCTGCTTCCAGTCCCGAACCAAGAAGAAAGAAAGACAGGCCCAGATCCTTGATGACGCCGAGAACATGATCGTCGATGACCAGAGACAGATCCCCGATATGACGGAGAGAGCCCATGATCAGTCCCGCGATCAGCGTTCCGCCTGCATTTCCGAATGAAAAAGAAAGACCGTGCGGCAACGGTATCCTGATCATGCCGATCAGTATCCCAAGAACGATCGTGATCGAAAAATTCAGGATACCGGAACGATCGATGAGATAGTACTGCTGCCCGTTGTTTCTTTGCTCTGTTTGCCGGACATCTTGAACCGTCTGTTCCTTGCGCGCCAGCAGCTGGCAGAACAGCGTGACACCGATCACGCCAAACGGATAGCTAAGCCCGTAGCCGGCGACCGTCAAAGGACTTTGCGATACTTCCGAAGCTGCCGCCAGCCCAGGGGTGCTGGTCAGCGATCCTGTAAACAGCCCTAAAGCCAGCGCCGGATCAAGACCTGTTCTCTTGATCAGAACAAACGTCAGCAATGCAGCGCTGAAAACGATCAGAAAACCATTGATGATATAGATACGGGCGTTCCGTCTGAAATTGTTCAGAAAAGCCGGACCGGCCGTGATTCCCAACGGACAGACAAACAGCAAAAGTCCCAGATTTTTGATCTGATCGCTGACTCGGTAACCGAAATGGCCGAATACCAGCGATACCAGCATGATCATGGAAGGACCGAACGATACCCCCTTGATCCTGATGCTGCCTAGAAGATAGGAAATGATCAGAATGACAAACAGGATCAGCATTCTTTATTTTTTCGCCAGTCCAAGCAAAGTCAGCACCAGTTCGACGACTTTCTCGCCATCCTGCTTGCACCAGAATTCATGGACTCCATGAAAATTCTGTCCGCCCGTGCCGATATTCGGGCACAGAACGCCGTTCCAGGTCAGGCTTGCGCCATCCGTACCGCCGCGGATCGCTACCGTTTCGAAATCAAGGCCTGTCTGCTCCATCGCTTTCCTGACCAGTTCGATCGGTTCTTCATGTCCGATGAAGCATTCCCGCATATTACGGTAACTGTCTTCCAGCGTCAGTTCTATGACCTCATAACCGTATTTCTGATTCAATGTATCGCGGATGATCTCGAAATCATGTTTCTGTTTCTGCAGAAGATCATAGTCGTGATTACGGATGATGTAGTGCAGCTGCGCTTTTTCCACATCCCCGGACATGCCTACGAGATGATTGAAGCCTTCGTAGCCTTCCGTCTTCTCCGGAATCGCCTCCGGATCCAGCATCCCATGGAATTCCATCGCCACCGTCGAAGCATTGACCATCGCATTCTTCGCGCTGCCCGGATGAACGGAAATGCCTCTTACCTTGACTCTAGCGCTGGCCGCATTGAAATTCTCATATTCGATCCGATTTGGCTTATCGCCATCCAAGGTATAAGCGAAATCTACTTTGAAACGGTCATAATCGAAATGCAGCGTTCCCTTGCCGATCTCTTCATCCGGAGAGAAACAGACTCTTATCGGGCCATGCTTGATTTCGGGATGGTTCACCAGCGTTTCCAGCACTTCCATGATGCAGGCGATGCCTGCCTTGTCATCTGCTCCCAGCAGCGTATTTCCATCGGTCACGACAAGCGTTTTTCCGACATAATCCAGAAGATTGGGAAAACGTTCCACCTCCGTAACGACATTCTCATTCAGACGGATATCCTTTCCGTCATAGGATTCGATGATGCGGGGCTGCACATCGTGTCCTGAAGCCTGTTCGGAAGTATCCATATGGGCATTGAAACCGATGGTCAGATACTCCGGATCTCCCGGCAGATAGCCGTAGACATAGCCGTATCCATCCATCGCAGTCTCGTCCAGACCCAGTTCCTTCAACTGATCCAGCAGATGTTTCGCCAGCACCAGCTGGCCTTCCGTGCTTGGGAACGTTTCCGAGTTTTCCGTACTCATCGTATCGTAACGGACATAATCCAGCAGTTTGTCAATCAACATATGTTTTTCCTCCTAGAACAGTGTCATCTGGTTCGTATCATCGAGATGGTTCAATACCCCTAAAGAATCCAGCTTCTTGATCAGCGTCTGCGACAGCAGCGTCCGGTTCTGCAGATCTTCCTTCGACAGGAATTCCTGCTCCTGTCTGGCGCTGACGATCGATTCCGCAACGTTATCCCCTAAACCATCCAGAATCTTGAATGGCGGAATGATCTTATGATGATCCTCGGGATCTACCAGGAATTCGGTCGCAAGCGAACGGTTCAGATCGATATTGGTCATCTTGTAGCCTCTAGAAACCATCTCGTAGCAGACTTCAAGAGTATCGAAGATATCTCTTTCTTTCTTGGAAGCTTCCTTGTTGTTCATCTTTGTCAGAAGTTCCTGCATCCTCGCATAGATCAGATCCGCGTCCTTGATCATGGTTTCGATCTCATAGGCATCGCATCTCAAGGTAAAGAACGAGACATAATAATACTCGGGATGATGGACCTTGAACCAGGCCACCCGGACCGCCATGATGCAATAGGCGACCGCATGCGCTTTCGGGAACATGTATTTGATCTTTTTGCAGGACTCGATGTACCATTTCGGCACATTGTGATCCAGCAGAAGCGTCTCTTCGCCTTCGGTCAGGCTCTTTCCCTTACGGACATGTTCCATGATATTGAAGGCGTCCAAAGGCTCGAGTTCGTAACCCAGCAGCGTCGTCATGATATCGTCACGGCAGCCGATGACATCCGACAGACGGATGCCGTTATGGATCAGTTCCTGGGCATTTCCGCGCCAAACGTCCGTGCCATGGGAAAGACCCGAGATCTGTACCAGTTCCGAGAACAGATGCGGGCGTGTTTCCTCGATCGTGCCTCTGGTATTCAAAGTACCGAATTCCGGCAGTCCTGCCGCTCCGGTCTCTTCATGATAGTTCGGATTGATGATATTCAAGGCTTTCGGCGAATAGAACAAAGACAGCACTTTCTCGTCATTCATCGGAATCGTGCGGACATCGATGCCTGAGATATTCTCGAACAGACGCATTGCCGTCGGATCGACATGGCCAAGCAGGTCGAACTTCAGAAGGTTATCCGAGAAATCATGATATTCAAAATGGGTCGAACGCCATGCCGCTTCCGGATCGTTGGCCGGATACTGGATCGGGGTGACATCCTCGATTTCCATATCATCAGGCAGCACGACGATGCCGCCGGCATGCTGACCGGTCGTCCGCTTGACCCCTTCGCAGCCTGATGCCAGACGCTGTCTCTGGGCTCTGGACATGTTTTCGATTTCTTTCTCTTCGCAATAGCCCGTCACATAGCCGAATGCAGTCTTTTCCGCGACCGTCGAGATCGTTCCCGCCCGGAAGACGTTCTCCGGACCGAAGATCTCTCTGGTAAAAAGATGGGCTTTCGGCTGATAGTCGCCGGAGAAATTCAGGTCGATATCCGGGATCTTGTCGCCATCGAATCCCAGGAAGGTCTCGAACGGGATATTCTGTCCGTCCCCGTTCATCAGGCTTCCGCATTCCGGACAGGTCTTATCCGGCAAGTCATAGCCCGAAGCCACATCTTTCATCCAGATCAGCTTGTGGCAATGCGGGCAGATATAGTGCGGAGCCAGCGGATTGACTTCCGTGATATTGGACATGGTCGCCACCAGGGAAGATCCGACAGAACCACGCGAACCGACCAGATAGCCGTCATCGTTGGATCGTTTGATCAGAAGATGACAGACGAAATAAATGACGCCATAGCCATGGCTGATGATATTGTTCAGTTCCGTCTCCAGACGTTTTGCGATCGTTTCATCCAGAACATCGCCATAGATCTGATGCGCATTGTAATATACGTATTCTTTCAGATATTCATCGGCGGAAATGACATCATGCCGTTCGGTGAACGGTTCTTCGATGATATTGCAGCGGCGGGCGACTGCGATCGCATCGTCGATCTTAGGCGGTCTCAGCTCATCGGAAAAAGGCTTGACATTCTCGCAAAGATCGGCGATCTTGTTCGGATTATGGATGACCATATCGCGAATCAGCTTTTCATCCTCCAGCCACGCGAATGCTTCCAGCATTTCTCTGGTATTCAGGAAACGCTGGTCCGGGGTGACCTGTTTCGCCCGTTTTTCTTTGTCGAAAAGATAGAGAGGATGATGTGCGCCACCGATCGCCTGTGCCGAAATATAGACATCGCGAAGGATCTTTTCATCGCGGTATACATAATGGACATCTCCCGTCGCTACGACGGTCTTGCCTTGCCTCAAGGCTTCATCGATGATATCCCGCAGATAATGCTTCAGCCTTTCCTTATCAAACAGTTCCCTATCTTCATATAAGAAACGGTAATTCTCTAATGGCTGTATCTCGATGTAGTCGTAAAAAGAGATGGCTTCCGCCAGATCCTCCCTGGATCTCGTCGATGCGATTTCAAACACTTCGCCATTCAGACATGCCGAACCGATCAGCAGATTCTTCCGGTGGGCGGCGATCGTTTCTTTAAAGATACGCGGTTCCGCGATGAATTCGGAATTCGCATCCTTGGTGTTGGCTTTGCCGAAAACGGCCAGCGTTTCGGTATTGGAGATCGAGATCAGTTTAAACAGATCTTTCAAGCCTTCCGCGTTCTTGCATAGAACCGTCGTATGGAAGGCTCTGTTCTTGACAAAAGCCTGGTCATCCTGGAAATCTTTCAGATCGTTCAAGGTTCTGACTCCCGCCTTTGCCAGATCCTTCAGCATGAAATTGAAGACCTGAGCCAGCACATCGGCATCATAATTGGCACGGTGCGCTATGTCTTCATCGTATGGGATATTGTAAGCCCGGCACATATTGCCAAGACGGTAGGCTCTCCGGTTCTTTAGAAGCGATCGTGAAAGATCCAGAGTATCGATGACCGGATTCTTTAAAGGTTCCTCTCCGATCCTGGCCAGTTCGGAATTCAGGAAGCCGAAGTCGAAGGAAGCATTATGAGCAACCAGCACCCGGTCCTTGACGAAATCAAAGATCTCGTCTTTGCATTCCGCAAACGTTCTGGCATTCCGCAGATCATCCTCCGAAATATGCGTCAGTTTCTTGATATTGGAAGACAGGTCGATCATCGGCTTTATGAAGAAGTCCTTTTCTTCCACGACGCTGCCTTTTCGCATCACGACCGCGCCAAATTCGATAATATAGTCATACCTGGTCGAAAGACCGGTGGTCTCCAAGTCAAAGACGACATATTCCAGATCATTCAAAAGATCATCGTTCGAATTGTATACGATATTCAAAGTCGGCGAGACCATGTTCATTTCGCAGCCGTACAAGACTTTGAAATCCGCATCCGGATTCTTTTTTCTGATTCCTTTATAAGCGCCATATGCTTCATGGAAACCCTGCAGGCACAAATGATCGGTGATCGCCACTGCCCGGTGTCCCATCTTGTAGGCGGCTTTGACGACCTCTTCCGGCGAAGATACGCCATCCATTTCCGACAGCTTGGTATGGGCATGCAGCTCTACGCGCTTTTCCGGTTCTTCATCATTCAATACATCGAAATCCTCGATGTATTCGATCTGATCAGGTTCGAACAGCACATCTCTGGCATACTGATCGAAATGATAGTTGCCATAAAAGTAAGCGCACTGGCCTTCCTTGTTCTGCTTCAGGATCTCGGCATTGAACCGCTTGTTTTCCACGACCTTGACGACGATCGCATCCGTTTCATCTTTCACATACAAAGTCTGTATCGTGATGCCCGTCCTGGTCTTGCGTTCATCCACTTTGAAGATCTTGCCCCGGCATTTGACCGATTCGATGCCATCGAAAAGATCGCTCAGTTTCAGCTCCCGGTATTCTTTCTTGCGGCTGCGGTACTGATTCTGCTGCTGAGCGGGCTTATCTTCCCTTTTGATTTCGGTTTTCGGCCGGGCAACAGCGATCGCCTGCCGTTCTTCGATGACCGGCTCGCGGTCGATCTCCTTGTGCTGCATATCGATCTGCTTGCGATAGCCGAGGTCATAGAAATAGAGCTTCAGATCATCCAGATTCTCCCGGTCTTTCTCATATTCCTCTTTATCCGTATAGGATAGAACGAAACCGTCCTCTTTGATCAGAGGGACGCAGGTCCGGAATGCGTCATGATCATGCGCGTAGCTTTCCAGATAGAGATTGATCTCTTTGATCGGCAGTTCCTGATCCTTGGCTTTGATGTACAGTTTCAGATTGTTCAAGCCGTGTTTATTGAAGTAGCTGATCAGATCCATATAGATCCCGTAAGGCAGCACCTTGCCGTTTTCCGCTTTGATATAAGCGAAATCCAGACTCCTGCGATACAGGACATCCACGACCCTGAAATCGGCTAAAAAAGTCGCCTTATCGTCGGTATAATGAAACTCATCGATGAAATAACGGATATCAAAATTCATGCAAGTTTTTCGAGTGCATCCTTCGCTGCATTCTTCTGTGCCTGCTTCTTGCTGGAAGCGACGCCTTTGCCATAAGTCAGACCGTCGATCTTGACGACGACTTCGAAACGGGGACTGTTATTCGGACCTTCCACGGAAACGGTCTCATAAACGATCGACTTTCGGGAATCTGCCTGAACGAACTCCTGCAGTCTGGTTTTATAATCATAAGTCTTCTCATCGATCTCCTCGATATGTTTCTGCATCAGATCATCAAGAAGACAGAACGCGACATCCATGCCCTGATCGAGATAGATCGCTCCGATGAACGCCTCGAACATGTCGGCGATGATCGAATCCCTGTCCCTTCCTCCGGTCTTTTCTTCTCCTGCGCCCAGCAGCAGGAATTCATTCAGTCCGTTCTCGCGGACGATCTGCGCCAGGGCTTTTTCAGAAACCAGATTGGAACGTCTTGTCGACATCAGGCCTTCCGGAAGTTCCGGCTGTATATGATAGAGACGGTCTGCCGAATAGACCTGCAATACGGCATCTCCCATGAATTCCAGACGTTCGTTGTTGCCGATCGCATCCTTATGCTCATTGACATAAGAAGAATGCACAAAAGCCTGATCGATCAGTTTTTTATCGCTGTATGGTATTTCATACTCATCCAGAAAATCGTAAACGTTCATATCAACATTATAACCTAGCCCAGATAGTTTTTCGCAGTCAGTTTGCTGAGCTTATCATAATAGTTTTTATAGTCTTCCTTCTCCAAGTGATCGGCAATCAGCTTGGCGTCTTTCCTGGCGGCATCGATAAAGCGCGTATCCTCGAGAAGGTTGCCAAGGATAAAGGTTGGAAGGCCGCTTTGTCTCGTGCCGAGAATATCCCCCGGACCTCTCATCTTGAGATCTTCATAGGCGATCTCGAACCCGTCGTTGGTACGGCAAAGGATCTGCAGACGGTTCAGGGTCTCTTCTTCCTGGGCATCCGTCAGCAGATAGCAGGTGCCTTCATAGACGGAACGCTGTACCCTTCCCCGCAGCTGATGCAGCTGGGACAATCCGAATTTATCCGCATCGTAAATGATCATCATCGTCGCATTCTTCACATTGACCCCGACTTCCACGACCGTCGTAGAGATCAGCACCTGGATGCGGTTATTCTCAAAATCATTCATGATCCTGTCTTTTTCTTCATTGGACAGACGGCCATGCAGCAGTTCGGTCCGATATGGTTTCAGAACATCCTTTAACGATTCATAAAGCCCTTCGACGTCTTTGGCTTTGTAGCTTTCGTTTCTGCTGATGGCGGCAGCGATGATATAGATCTGCCGTCCTTCTTCGAGTTTTGTTTTGATCTGATCCAGGATCGAAATGATGCTGTTCTGCCGGATCAGATAAGTCTTGCATCCCTTGCGGTTCGCAGGCATGGTCGCGATCGTCGATACATCCATATCGCCATAGATCGATGAAGCCAGGGTCCTGGGGATCGGTGTCGCCGACATCATGATGAAATCGGCATTGTGGCCTTTGCTTTTCAATGCCTGTCTTTGCCGGACGCCGAAACGGTGCTGCTCATCCGCAATTACCAGCCCCAGATTCTTGTATCGGACGTCTTCGGAGAATAACGCATGCGTCCCGACGATCACATCGATCTCCCCGTTCTCCAGCGATTTCTTGATATCTCTATCATTTTCTATCGCGCTATATAACAGGCCTATATTCACTCCGAACGGCTCAAACTGCTTCTTAAGCGATTCATAGTGCTGTTTTGCCAGGATCTCCGTGGGCGCCATCAGCGCTCCCTGGTATCCTGCCAGATGATTTGCATACAAGCCGATCATCGAAACGGCGGTCTTGCCGGAACCGACTTCGCCCTGTACCAGCCGGTACATGATCTTTTCCGAGCGCAAGTCCTTCAGGATATCCTGTACGGCAGTCTGCTGGTCTTCGGTCAAAGAAAAACCTAAGGAGGCGATAAAGGTATCGATATCCGCATCGTCGAACCGTTTTGCTTCTTTCATTTTTTCGGTGGTATTCCCCTTCAGGATGCTCAGCGACAGATAGAAACGAAGGAATTCCTCGTATTTCAGACGGCTCAGCGCTTTGCTTAAAAGCTCTTTGTTCGAAGGCCTGTGGATGTTTTCGATCGCTGTCATATAATCGATCAGGCCATGGCTCTTTTTCAGTTCTTCCGGAAGATCGTCCTTCAGCTCGTCACCGCATTTTGCCATGACATACGCGATCAGCTTCTTGATCTCATTCTGCGAAATGTCCTCTTTGCTTGGATAAGAAGGAATGATCGTTCCTAGAATGTCATTCGTGTAGTAGTTGGAAGCGGTGACTTTGTTCGCTCCGTCATATCGGCCTATGATGGTAATGACCTGATTCGTATCAAGATTCCTGATCCATGGACGGTTGAATATCGTTACGGTGAGCACTTCTTCTTCATACAGCACTTTGAAACGGGTCGTAGCCAGTCTTCCTTTGCGGAACGTGCTGGGATAACTCACCAGTTCGCCGGCGAAGCAGACCTGTGATCCGACACGGAAATCATCATAGTGTACAGATATGAATTCTTCGTATCTGTAAGGATAATAGGAAAGGATATCACTGCTGTCGTGCAGTTCGAGACGTTCGCAGATCTCCCTTCTTTTTGGCGTCAGTTTAAGGTCTTCCAGATTCATCAACAATATTTTATCAAAGTTATATCATTGTGCTATAATATAAAAGCAATCCTCTGATGGCGGAATAGGTAGACGCGCACGACTCAAACTCGTGTGGGGCAACCCATGTCGGTTCGACTCCGACTCGGAGGACCAGAGCATATGAAAAGTACGGGTAAGACCGTACTTTTTTCGTGATTATTTAGTTTAATCAAAACTGATATACATTCATCATTTCTGACAGATTATTATTCGCTTATCCATTCATAGATGAATACGGTATTTGAACCACAGCCATAGAAATTGATCACAATCTCACTGCCGAGACGGCCCTTCTGTTTGAAGACGTAATATACTTCTGCCGAAGGAATATATTCATTTCCACAGGTGTCCATCTCACACTCGTTAGGAGCACCTTCTTTCGTTGCCTGGAATTCATCTCCAACATTGTATTTCAAACCATTGCGTTCATCATTCAGTTCGCCAACCGCCAGTTCGCAATATGCAGTTATCAACATATCTGCCGCATCATCCATGGTCATGTTCATATGCATGATGACCTTATCACCCACACGGATCAAATCAGGAGCCTGTGAACAGGTCGCTACAAAAGTTCCTGTACTGGCAGCATGATAATTATTTGCCGGCAGATGGTCTCTATAAGTATGAGAATAAGCGGAAGCGGAATAAGATGTCTGCCAGCCTGTTGTGCTTGTGCCACCTTGTGCTTCGTTGACCACGATCTCTTTCAATTTCCAGTATCCGCTTGAATCCGTATTCTCCGTATCATGGATGACCTGCGTTCCTTCAGGAAACGCTTCATCTTCTTTTTTGGGCGCCGTCTCTTCTTTTTTCTGCTTCTCCACAAGCAATTCAGTTTTATCGGATTCAATGCCCATGATCCTGTTCTTATCGAAATCAAGGAAGAACTCGTTCAGGGTCACCGTGACGGTAACATCCTTATCAGGATTTCCGTTGTACAGCGTGTTCCTGCTGATCTCCGCTGTTGAACCGAACTGGTCCTTTGTTATCTCTTTCTGTTTCTTCAGACCGTTATCAGTAGAAAGTGTGATGATATAACCGTCCGCGACCCCGTCAGCCGCCACAGGTTCCGGTTCCGGAAGCTTAATCAACAGTTTCTCATCCGTGACATAGAGACTGACGCTAGGCGTCTTGTCCAGAACATAGATGGTATAGCCAGTATTGACTGATACGTTATTGCTGCCGGCATATCCCTGTACTTCCAGAACCGGCAGATAGCAGTTTTCCGATGCGTTGGAATACTTGAGGAACTTATCGATATACTGTCCGGCAGTGATGTTTTTGTGTTCAAGACCGGTACCGAAATTTGCTGACGGAAAAACATCCAGAAGATTCTGATCCGGAACAAGAAGCATTTTAAGATCCTTTTCTTGCTTGGAGATCTCAAATGTGCGGATATTCAGGAAATAACCGGCACTGTGGATAAAGTCCTTGTGATATTTGCCGCCTTTTTCCACGGTAGTTGATTTATCCAGACCGTACATATTCATCATGACATAGGCCATAGCTTCTTTAGCGATCTCACTTCGGTTAGAGATGATCCAGTTGCGGAAATACATGTCAAAAGCCCGTTCGTCGATCCCGAAGAGATCACAAAGCGGTCCTGAAATACCGCCGCTTGTCCTATAGGAGCGGGCCTTCATGATCGTATGAGCCCATGGCCGCTTTACTTCTTTCTTGCACA